>BNJU01005286.1_pt1:0-137500 | contig 329070 bp, 383 predicted proteins | sample 8539281 | NCBI WGS metagenome assembly BNJU01 (sample SAMD00202456, study PRJDB9452) | human saliva metagenome | isolation source: human saliva | place: Japan
TCTTCAGGGGAACACCGGATGTAGTAATTGATTGATTCGCCAGAAACGTATTGTCCAGATGCTATTTCCTTCAACACCGGAGACTCTTTCGAGGCTCAGGGCTTTGGTTATGGTCCAGGAGAATCCGGAAGAACCGCCTTCAGGTGATGATTAATCTCGAGGCTCCTGGAGCACCGGTTTTGAGCGAATGCTCTTCGCTTTGCAAGAGACCCGATAAAGGGCAATGTCTTTGCGGTAGCGAAGGAAGAGTTTGCATTGGCAAAGAAAGCCGGCTTAGATATGGCATTCTTGCAGAAATCAGAGAGGCATGTCAAAGGAGCAGGGAGAATCTGTTCCCATGCCGGCAAAGGAGATTGTGCTGCACCGCTGTATACGGCATCAAGCACGGATTTTGGATGATGCGGTGATTGGAGCTTTGGAAAGAAAAGATTTATACGTGAATCCGGAATGGGCTGTACAGGGCGATTATCTGTCAAGTTTCTCGAAAAAGCAATTTATGCAAAGTCTGCAGAGATTTTAAAGAGCAAGGGACATATTTCTTAATCTCTCTCGGAGAAAGTACATAACTCGGGCTAGATCTCTTTCCTTTTTAGGAAAAGGCGTAAAAAGTCTTGGAAAAGAAAACGTTACAGGGAGGGTTTTGCCCTACTGGTGCACTTTATAACCAAGAGTTGTTTGCGTGACAATTTGGTTCTTATGAGGCACCCCGGCCGATTGTATAAGAAGTGCAGCTGTGGGGATGAGATACATTCCTTCGAATACGCTTATTTTTGTACCCAAAAATGAAGGAAAAAGACAAATTTCATACATACTATAGTTTTGTTAAAAATAGACAATAAAACTTAGCATTAGAAACAAAATAGTAAGAAATAACTAAAAATTTCCTAATATCCGAAAATATATTGAATAGTATTTAATTATCGGATATAATGTGGAAACAATATAGAGGACAGTAACAATTAAACATCAGGGAAAAGGAGGAAGAACGAAACTATCACTTGCTTTTACATCCATATTAAAAATGAATGAATTAAAGAAAAATAAAGGGTAGAATAATGGAAAAAGAGTTTGCAGTTTGTGAAAGTGGTTAGCTTCGTGGAGCTTGCATCGCTTTTCTACATTGGGGAGCCGGATTTGCCACCATGCAAGAGATTATTCAGTACGTGGCTTCACGGATCAAAGCTTTTGGATTGTCATCGCTGTGAATGCAGCAATCTATATCTATACCATCTTTCTTCGCAACAAACGGAAATCGTTTGAAGCTAAAGAGAGGTGGAGATATTTACACCCACTATTGTGGAAAAGTATATTGAAACTTCTTCGACTACTTTTCAGCATTGTTCTGCTATGCCTGCTTTATCGTAATGTGGCGGAGCCAATAGCAGACTGCACAGCAATGGGGACTTCCCATAATGGTAGGAGCCGTAATCCTTACCGTATGTTTATTATTGCTACCGTAATTTTCGGATTAAGACGTTATCGAGCCTTAGGAAAGATTGGACCCATCATCGTATTTTTCATCCTTGTGGTTTTCCGTTATCAGTATTTTAACGGTGCAGGCAATTTCTGGGAGAATTTAAAGACAGTAGATACCGGAAGCATGAAATTGTTCAGGTAGGTAACGGTAATCCTTCTTCCGGAGCCTTAGCGCAGGCTTCATGCTTCATGGTTCGCCAGCCTTGAGCTGAAAATCGGTTCTAAGAACCGGGTAAAGAAGTAAATATCGGAATGCTTTTTCTGCAGTGTTTAGTATGGGAACCATGGTGATTGCCAGTGTTGCATTGATTTCTCAGCGTCGATGTAACCAGCCAGGCGGACATTCCCGCTTTAATCTTGGCTAATACCATTTCTCCTGCTTTGGCAAGTATTTTTGCAGTAATCATCTTCTGCGGAATTTACACCACCTCCGTTCCTCTTCTTTGGACCAGTATCGGAAGAATTGAGAAAGAAAGGAACCGAGAAGTATAAAGCTTTTATACCGTAGTATTAGGAATTATCGGTTGCGTTATCGCTTTGCTTCTTACCTTATCGTTCTTGGTAAATGTACTTTACGGATTGAACGGATATCTGATTTATCCTTGTAGCGTTCATGCTGGTATATGATATCCGCACAAGAATGAGCAAGAAGGTAAAAGGTAGAGGCGAAGAAGAAGTCGCTGCAGTAGTTTAGCATATAGCCGAAAGAGGAAGAAACAGCTCGGTAGTAGTTTGAAAAAGCTGAAAGCAGTAACTTCCTCCCCGGTGGTAAAAACAAGATTTTAAATCAGCTGTCCCGCGTATATCCCGGGGCAGCTCTTTTCAGGAAATGTAATTATTATTTAAAGAAAATGTCGGAAATATACTAGCCTTTCTATGCAATTTTCGATAGAATAGAGAAATAGTCTCTGTATAAGGATGTAGAGTATGAGGAAAGAAAAACATGGATTCCTTTTGGCTTCGGCTATGGTTTGGGAGCGAGGTCTGAAAAGCAGCATTTGCAGGGGCATGGAAGAAAAGATAACGGTACCGGCTGGTGCGGTGTGAGAAATACGTGATGGGAAATATCATACAGCTGGAACGCTGGGTGAGATGGCAACGGAGACGACGGTATTGCAGAGTCCTATTATTTTTCAAAATGACGGCTATCTTTCGAGCCAATACAGCGGTGGAGGGCTATCAGGTGAACAGTGATGGTGCCGGTGGTAAAATGAGGCCATGATGCAACCGAGTCTGCAGGTACTTTCCAGCAGGAAATGCAGCGACGCAGAAGAATGATACACGGTATTTTGCATCCGTTCCAAGAAGGCCTGTGCAACAAGAGATTACCCTTTTGATGCCACTATCGCAGAGATTTAGGGGTAAAGCATATCATTTACAACTTTACCAACTACGAGCAAAACTTCATGGACAACTTCCGAAATACAAGGCAAACGAAGAAGGTCAGCGTCCTGCCAGCTGCTGAATACGCCGAGAAATAATCCAGGAGCGCAGTCACTTCCGGATTTCGGTAATCACCGGGACAGGAAAGCCCGGTACTATTATGGCTATCGTGCGCACAGGCGCATCCGATGCCACCACTCAGACTGGCGAATCGTTTCGTCCTTATATAAGGACTCCGTGGATAACTGGGTTGGATATAGAATGATAAACTCATCCCAGTAATGTTTGAGAATTTTACGCCTATAGCAGTATGGCCCGAGAATTATGCGGACGTAATGCCCATGCTTTCCGCATTTGGTTTCACAGCAATCAAGCGGGGAACCCTTCTAGCCAATGTGTATATCTTTGACTATGTTTCGAGCAGAGTCTCCTTCCTCACAGGATATTACAAAGCAAAGGACTTACTGCGTTTGTTACATGCCAAGCAGACTGCAGATTTGGATTACGGTATTAGCGTGGCATCCCTATCGGAAGCGACTGAGTATCCAGAACTTGAGGATGACGGAAAGCAACGAACAGCGGGAGATCCCTTTGATTATCAATATGAAGAACTTAAATGTTCTCACGGGATTGTTGCAAAAGCCGGAATACCTTTCTCCAAGCGTGGTAGGTAAAGACATCTGACTCTTTCCGAGCAGGGCTAACGCCACTCAACGAGGATGTGCAGGCGGGTCAGATTGCCGAGCCTATGACGGTATGCCAAGAATAACCCCTATGTGGAGTTCTCTTCTTCCTGGCTGGCCAGAGCAAATGACCAGCCCGAGATGCATAATGTAGGAGGTGCGTTGCAGTGAAATGCGCTGGATTAAAGGGATGCCTACGAGGCGCGGAAGACCCAGAAAGCGCCTATTCCGTATAAGCAAGAGTTTGCGGTAAAGCAATGGGATGAGAGAGTAGTAGAAAATAGCTGACGGAAAGATTCCGGTCAGGTGTTGCGTGACTTGATTTAAATGCCTGCATAAATGAAAAATGCGATATAACAGAACGAGCTGTAAGCGAAATAAAGCTGAATTTGCAAATATGTGGGCTAAAATATAATCAGTCTTGAGTTAAAAAGTAGGTCAGAAAATCAAGAGGAAAATGTAGAAATTTTTATCGGTTCAAGCTGACCCGATAAATGACCCACAATGACCGATAAATGACCCAATAAATATTTGATGAGAATGCAGGAGGTTAGGGTGCATGGTGTGTTCATCGGACAGCCCAATGAGATTGATTGGAAAGACGTTATCGAAGAACTTCCGGACGTAATGAAAAGCAGTTCGGAAAAAGGATTTTGCTGTAGCTACGGAAGTGGAAGCATCAAAAAGATTGGTCTTTATGACAAGGTAGCGATGCTTTTAAAAGGACTATGGATTTACGAGAACTCCTCGATATTCAGCAATCCCAAAGTACGAGTCCCCCAGCGTTCTTGACGTGCGTGAAAATCTGTAAAGAAAAGAATATTGATGTCATTCTTTCTGTTGGGCGGAGTGTTTTGACTGCATCAAGGCCATTGCTGCAGGGGCGTATGAGGATCAGCTTGGATTTGATTACTATATAAGGTAAAGCTGAAGAAGCACTTCGATTTGTGGAGGAGCACGCATGGGTGACAGGCGGTGATGCCGTGCGAGGTAGTAATCAGACTGAGACCAATGATATGGGCCAGATACATTTGCGATCTCCCTTCTTTATCCTACAGTGTTTCCTTCTCGGATCACTTGCTTGCTTACCTTTAGCGTATCCAAGAAGCAGACTGCAGTGAGGCTGTAGGGTGCCCGCAGAGACCATATTTCTTCGAGGCAGTATTTCTGCGTGACGCGACTCCCTCTTAAATGACGGTTTTCATGGAGGCTGCTATAGCAAAGAGCCTGATGATTAACACCAAGAAATGTCTGGAGAATCCGAGGAGATTTGCACAGTAGAGGCGGGAGATGGTGGCTCGCTGCACCTATGCAGCTTGCTCAGCTGGCATTTTACTCCCTTGGAAACAGTGGAGTCCGGCTGGCCCTGCCACGGCATGGAGCATGTCTTGCTTTCCGCATACTATGAGACATTACCCATGGAGGGCTTGGCCATTATCACGCCAAGATGGATGAAGCTTATATCTTAAATGAAAAGACACTTGTGGAGCGTTTTGCTAAAATATGGCGTAAATAGTATTTCAGGAATCCGACAGTGAGAAGCTAGGACATGAGTTTGCGATTGCGCAGACAGGCAATTGACGCAACTTACAGTTCAACTCGAATCCATTAATCATTCCCATGCATCTTGAGATGGGAACTGACGAAGAGAATTGACGAAATGGCATGTGAAGCATGTTATGGAAACATGAAGGCCTGGAAGGAAGACGCTCCTTTTGGAGAAGGATATTGCAGAGATGGGCGTCACTGTAGGCGAGATGCCTGGAGGTGCACAAAGAATGCACCTGATCTGATTTGGGATACTTCAGTGATATAATGTAGCATGCAGCATGGCTAGAGCGCTTATGGCTTGCCATTTTGTGTTGGTAGAGTAAATACGGTGATGGGAGCGTTTATGTCAGGGAAATGGCCCTAATCATAGGCCCGCAGTTACGCTGGCATAAACAAGCCAGTGATAAACTTATGCATTTTTGAGCTCTAGAGTATTGATTGAGCCTTTGATAGTGACTGTACTTTATTAGAGAGTGCATGTGTATTTCTTGTCTAATATGCTTGTTGAGGTGCACCAACATGAAACGTAGGCAGAGATGTATATTTGAATAAAGCTTATTTCGAAAAGGCATAACGGATTAGACGTTAAGGTTGTGACGGTGTATGCGAAGATGTGGAAAAGGAAATCCCTTATCTTTTATTTAATCTAAAGAGTATTTGCAAATAGAAGGAGTTGCAAGAAAATCATAGTGTGGAGATTGCGTTTTGACTCTTTCGAGGAATAAAAGCATAGCAGAGTATCCGGAGGGTCTTATTTCCACATATAATGGAGAAAATGTCGGATGAAAGAATGTATTATGTTCTGTTAGATGAAGTCCAGATGTGTATGATGATTTTGAATCAGTCTTAACCGCACTCGGAAGAAAGCAAAATGTAGATGTATATGTATCGGGACGTAAATGTACTCTTATCAAGAGCTGTTACAGAATTTTCGTCGGATCGTGGGATGAAGTTCATATGTATCCTCTAGATTTTGCGAATTGCCAGAGCCGTATATGATGGTGACAAAACAAGAAGGTCGGAGGAATTATGTACTGTTGGTGGAATACCGCTTGTCCTAGAAGCTTTGAAAATGACTGATCAGATCTGATAAAATCCCTGTTTGAAGAAAGCTACATACTTCCGATATTACCGGAAGAAAGTAATAATAGAAATAAGGTGGAATTTAGAAGGAACTTCTTAATATTTTATCGTCAGCAATTGGTCTCTTACGAGCCAAGTAAGCTATCAGCGACATTTAAAAGTGTTAAGAACAGGTCCATAAGCAAAGTTTGATAATCAAATGTAGAGATTATCTTAGAGATTCATTTCTTAGAGATGATGCACTCGATATGACATGAGGGCAAAAAGTACATCACACTCCATCAGTATTGGCTTTACCGATGCTGGGACTTAGGATACAAGTAGACTTAATTTTAGGCAGGTGGAGGAGACTTACTGTAATGGAAAGACGTATATTTAATGAACTAAAAGTTCGTGGATATAATGTGGACGTAAGGGAGTTGTTGTGAATGAAGTAGAATCAAAGAAATGGTGAGAAAATTAGAAAAACAGTTGGAGAAGTGGACTTCGTTTGCGTAGAAGGCTCGAGAGATTTTATATTCACTCATGCCTACCGTTACCGGTGACAAAGAAAGATGGAACAGGAGCAACGCTCGTTGGTGAATACAGGCGATGGATTTAAAAGATTATTATTACAAAGGATGCTGTGGCACCACTTTATAATAGAAAGAAGGCAGCACATGGTGATGAGCGTTTATGATTTTTCTTCTTAATCGATAGTAGTGGAAATCTAAAAACAGGAGGAAAATATGCCAAAACTTTGACCATCAGCGACACGACTCACTGTTTCAGAGACGCAGTTCAAGAACTTCTGGAAGTGAATGCAAAGCAGTTCGGAGGACTCTGCTGAGCTACTAGGAGCGGAAGCGTCTTGGACCGCAGCGAGCCATTGCACTGCAGGCTGAGGTGCGGCGCGGTGGCATCCTGCCGTGTAAGCAAAAGCCAAGGCAGCCCTGTCACGATATGGAACATGCGCCGTCAGCGTATGACACATCACGTGGTGACGACTCGCCATTATCTACCCGAGAAGAAGGAGGTTAGAGAGATACAACAGGAGTTGCACAAAGAAGTCAGGAGAACAATTTATGAGGGCGGTGATTATTAACGGAAGTCCGATCGCATCGTAGTAGAGCATGCCCTCGAGGAGATGGTAAAGGTATGACAGCGAAAATATAGAAGTAGAAGTGGTACTGATTAAGCCTTAAAGATATACGAGGCTGTATGTCTGTGGATGATTGTTATAAGAATGGAAAATGCGTCTTCACGACCCGGTAAATGAGCTGGCAGAGAGTTTGGAGGCACCAGATGCTTTAGTAGTAGGATCCGTTTATTATCGCTTCCGCCATACTACTCCCTGATTGCCTGCTTGGACAGACTATTTTACAGCACGCATTTTGATAAGACGACAGAAGGTAGTGGAGCCAGTGTGGTTGTGGCAAGACAGCGGCTTATCCGCTACCTTTGATGAATTAAATAGAGTATTTTACCATCTCCGAGTGCCGGTGGCCTCCGTACACACACTGGAACAGTGTGCATGGATGCGAGAAAGAGAGGCGAAAGAAGACTCTGGAGGGCCTGCAGACCATGGGAACTCTGGCTAGAACATGGCGCGTGATGTAGTGATATTGCGCTTGAAGAAAATACGGTTTACCGGGAGCAAGAAGAGGGATAGCTACAAATTTTGTCCGATAAGAGGAAGGTTCATCCGAAGCGTATCGATGCTTTGAAATCATTTGGAGCATTGATGGAGAAGCATGGACTTTGATGAAAGCTTTGCAGCAGTACGTTTATCAGTATGAAGACGATGATTTTCTTGGGATGAGAGCCTAAAGAGCAATATATAAATAAGGTGAAAGCACTAGCAAAGAATTATAAAGATAATTTGGATCGAATAATTGACTCTCTTGCCTGACCTTAGGATGTACGGAGACATAGGCAAATAGAAGAATGTATAGTCTTGAAACCTATGCATTGACTATAATCAGGGACAGTGACTCATTGTGACCAGAGTTTTGACGAATTATCATCTCTTTCGTTTGAATTTTAACAATACATCGAGGTTTCCGGAACATTTCTTTCTCAAGTTGACGGGTAAATAAGCTGCATCGGAGGAGACTATGAATCTACTGAGCATTGCAGGGCGTAGAAACAAAATGAGCGCTGTCAGGAACGAAGATACTTTTGGGAAAAGGAGAGAAATCATTGTCCTAAGGCACGAAGGAGGCGAGTAAGTCTAAGAAATGGGTTTTGGACTGGGATGCTATTTCTTAGCCACTATGTGGACTGTGAAAGCAGGAGTGCTTTGCCAAAGAAGAGGGACGGATCGAGGTGCCGGTTATAGACAAAGAGGCGCTCTATTTCAGTTTGAAGAGGAAACCATTTACAAACTATAAAGAGTGCGTGAAAAACTGCTGCCGAGAGAAGTTTCTGAGGAGTATTGCCTCAGTAAGAATCATGTAGTTGTGGAATATTCTGGGTGAGGATGCAGTGTGTCCGAGCTTGAAGAAATGCATAAATGAGAGAAAACCCGTGGTTTTTGCGAGGATGTATTGGGTGAGCTAACTTATGATAAGCTGCCATTTAAAAGCTTTGAGGGAAACATAGTCTGGCTTCGTGTGCAGGGTTCTATGGCTGCCGCATGTGAGACAGAGGACAGTAAAGCAGGTGTTACAAGAGGGCCAAAAAGCGCTGGAAAACAATGGTTTTAGAACAGGAAAAATGGGATGTGGATGTTTCGAGTTGCCTGCAGGAAAGCTCACGAAAACTGGCTGAGGAATGGGCAGAATCTGATGAAGGGCTGCTAAAATTACAGAAGAAAGTTTTGCAAAAGAATAAGTCTAAGTTTGCTTTGGATGAACTCGGGAGCATCATTTTCTTCGCTTATGAGTGATGACGACTTATTCTTTGGGCGCAGTATTAAACCGGTTTGCGAGCAGTCCTAAGAAGGGGCCAGTGTGCTGATATTGAGGGATAAGAGAATGCAGTGGATAAGAATGAGATGTTGCTTTCTTCGCTGCAGAATTGGGAATATTGCTTGAAGCGAGAAAGTATTATTTTACTGATTAACTTTTAAAGATAGAGATAGATAACTCCCTGTATATACATTTCGATGAGATAATCTGGATGAGATTGTATGGCGCCTCAATATAATAGAGATCGATTGCAAATGACGTGCATATTCGATACTCTTTAGTTTCAGAATGGGAGGTGGATATGGCAGAGACATGGGTTAATTTAGAATGGATGAAAAATTAAAAGAGAAAATGGAGAAACATGTAAGGATAATGGGGCTATCTGTAACTGCTGCATATACTATGTTTGCAACAAAAAGCTACCAGAGAGAACAGAGGATGCACTCAGAGTGCAGTGATCCGTTTTTAGTGAAGATATGGACCGACTTAAGAAGAAATATGGACCCAGATGGAGAAAACTGGTGGAACTATCCATGAGGGTGAATTCAGATGATTAAATGTTGGAACGCATGATGTTTGAGATATTTGATACTGAATTTGACAGGATAAGAGAGACAGAAAATATGAAATTAGAATTTTACAAGAGGAACCAAAACTTATCTACGACATATCCTCATAAGTCTGGCTGTAATAGGATAGGCTGTATATCCATGGTCGTGGCTTGCCTTTATTGTTGTGTGGATACCGAGATCATCTTATGCGTTATCATACGATCTTTCAGATAAAATGATTATGGCGACTGTGCTGATTGTCGCTCCGCTCCTTGTATGGTTTATGGGATATTATCCTCAACATAAATGGGTGAGAGTGGGGAAATTTGTGAGAAACGAGGATTTGATCAATGCCTATACTTATGGGAAGTAGAGAGGACGGAGTGTATTACGTACTAGAAGAATTTAAACTTGAGATATAGAACATAGTAAAACACGTAATAGCGTCCGTTCCATTGTTCGAAGATTGACTAGGGTTTCAGAATCCCATTTTTATGGTTTGTAAGGAGAAGAAACTAAATAAGTTGGAGACAGGTAAGCATCATCCTAGATGAGAAAAATCGGATTGTTTTGTGCAGGAGATAGAGCATTTTACAGAAAGTAAATCAATGGGCTGATAGTTAGCAACACCGTTGGCACGAACATGAGGAAAATGGCTAAATATAAATTGGACGATTTTGCGGTATTGAACATAAGATTGCGAAGAATTTCGCAGTAGGGCTCTGAGGATGATTTTCGTAAAGATCGATCCAAAGTGGAAAAGATATCGGCACTGTGACGGGATCGGCCCAGCTCATGGGAAATGCATCCAGGCATCAGGGTATCAAGAGTGTTTTGACGCAGGATTTTACAGAAAATGATATATATCCAAGCTTTTAAATGGTAGAGATTACAGGCTAACTTGAAACCTGGTATGAGAATGCAAGAAGTACTGCGTGCAGAATATTTGCTATACACATAGGATTACCGTGTGATTAATTCTACGAATGTGTACCGATTATGTGGGTAACGTTTCTATAGAAAGGCTGGACCGACAAAGGTCCTGATGGAGATGAACTCCATGGGAGCATGGTATGGCACCTCAGGTTTATTATTTCCCATTACGTATGAAAAGTCTCGTCATAAATTGTCGATTTAGAAGATAGGAGTGCAAAATGAAATTAAGGAACGTCGGTTTGCCAAATGTAGGAAAGATCCACCTCTTTAATGCCATACATTAGGCGAAAGGCGGAGCTCGCCATAGCACCCTTCTAGCACCATCGATCGAAACGTTGCGTAGTGGCTGTGCCGGATGAGCGCTTTGACTTTTGTCTGACCCTGTATCATTCTGAAAACGCACTCCTGCGGTTATCGAGTCAGGATATTGCGAAGTTGGTTCAGCCAGCTCCAAGGGGAGGGATTAGGGAAACCAGTTCTTGGGAAATATTCGAAACGGATGCCACTGTGCATGTGGTGCGAACATGTTTGAAGATGACACGCGATCGTGGTACGTGGTTCCATGACGATCAGAAGATATTGAAACCATTGAGCTGGAGCTGATATCTTGATTTGGAGCTTTTGGACAGAAGAATGCAAAAAGACCGCAAAAGCTGGCCAATAATGACAAGGATGCTAAGAAGGAGATAATGTCTGGGAAAAGCTGCATGCTCATCTGGAAAGAGGGAAACTGGCCATGACTTTGAAGCAGATGAGCAGAGGGAGTCTACCGCAGCATAGGGCTTCTTACCAGAAAGCCCGTGATTTATGCACTGCAATGGCGGAGGAAAAGTCTTGCGGATGACGGAGCAGCAATCCCCACGTGGCAGAGGTTCGAATATGCAAGAAACTAAAAGCTCCGAAAAGCTTTTGTGATTTCGGCCCAGAGTTGAGCGAGGAATTTCGGAGCTGCGAGGAAGAAAAGGCGAGTATCTGGAGTCTCTGAGTTTAAGCGAGGTCCGGCTTTGACAAGACAGTTCGTGCTTCTATTCTGCTTGGGTTGGATGTGCATGCTACAGCAGGAGAGAAGGAGACCAGAGCCTGGACAATCAAGAAAGGGAACCAAGGCACTCTCAGGCGCTTGGAGATTCATGCGACTTTGAAAGAGGGTTTATTAAGGCGGAAGTGATGGGGTACGGATTTGCTGTAATTTACTGCGCTTTCTGCGGCGAGAAAGTGGTCTTGTTCGGATGGAAGGAGTAAAGAGACGGGATGCAGGAGTAGCGATGTGGTGCTGTTCCGCTTCAATGTCTAATGGATATCTGATGAGCAACTTTCCTGCCACCTCAGACCGGTTTTGCTTAAATCACAGAAAAGACATGCTCTGACAAGAACAAAACATGTATCCTGACAATAGCGCAGATCATGCTCCAACAATAGAAAAACATAAATTTTAAGAAGATGACTTTGCTCATCGTCTTTTATGCTGGCATGACGCTTCTCCTCCCTGACTCTTTCGGAGCATAGAGTGGAGAAAGCTGTAGTTTACGGCTCATCCACGATTTTCTGCATTTTACTATTTAGAGTTTTCCTTCCTTGTTCTTTCAAGAAAACAGAGGGGAAGGAAGCGAAAGAATCCTAGTATCTTAATCCTGCCATTCCCTGAAAACTGGCAGTATAAATGGAGCTGATAGTGGGAAAAGGGAGTGTAAGTATGCTTTACGGGAGAGTATCATTTAAACATCTAGATACCTAGGGTAGGATGATATTAATGATTCCTGCCCAAGTTCCCGTGAGGATGGTCATAGCGTCCCAACCCGTTCATTAGATGTAGCTGTCTTTCCCTCTACGCGAGTTCGGAATAGGAAGAAGTTGGAGGAAAAGTTACAGGCTGCCTACGACCAGAAAGAGGCGAGAAAGTTAAAGCGTTATATTCTGGGTAGTGCAGTGCCAGTGAGTGTGATGACGGGGCGATATCTGATCCACAGGTCTTAAGGGACAAAGGCGGAATTGGAAAAAGAGATGTGATGCTTCTGGGTGTGGGGGACTATGCGACGATTGGTCTTCCGATGAGCTGAGCTGAAGAGAAGAATGAGTCCGATACGGAAGAGTTGGCCTAAAGACATGGAAGAGCATGGGCATATAATGGGTTTTCTCACAAAAGTATCATGGTTGAAGAATGTATGTGATGGGTCTTAACATCAAGAAGGATGGCATCTGTGTGATGGCACTCATGGGCAGTGGAGGACATTCCTTCCATACTTTGGAAAGACTTGGGAGTAGGGACAGCTGATGCGGCGTTGACCAGGATGAGGATGCGATGCTGGCGGCAACAGAAAGATTAGAGCGCTTTTGCGCAAGCAGCTTCACATCGTGAGACAATTATGAGCATTTCCGGAAATCCCTCTCTTCCCTTTCTATAGAGGTGGACGAGCTGCCGATTCTAGAGCGTCTCCAGTCATCAGTTTGATGAAGAAGAAAGAGGCTTTTCCTATCGATTTAGGTGCACCTTGGATATGCGGAATGGATCGAAAGCAGGACTTCGTACCGCTAGATCAGAACAGCTGCGAACTCCTCCTTGTTTCACATCCTAGGGACTGATGAAGACAAGTTTGGTATATTGCAGCAGCACATTGTTTCTGGCGAGACAGGAAAACCCATTGAAACAAATCCAAGGAATTGCGACTACTCATGCTACGCCATTCCATGAGCTCAGTCTGCAGGTGGTCACCCTGCAAAAAGAACGTTCCAAGCCATCCGGATTGCGCTCGAATCGGGAGCTGGAGGTTTGGAGAATTCCTTGAAGAGCATGATTGAAAGCCTGATCGGGAGGAGAAATCTGTATTATCGGCTGGCATTCTGGGGACAGGATTGTAAAGCGAAAGCTTCAGGACGCGGAGAATCCTTGCATTTGCCCGCCAGGACTTTCCGGTGTGTACCTGCGGGAGAAAAAGTTTGGGCTAAGGTCATCAGCGAGAAAGCCACCATTTGTCCAAGGAAGAGGAAGCTGAAGAAAAGTCAGAGCAAAAGTGCGAAGCTTAGGATTTTGAAGAGCATAAAGGAGTATGAAATTGTTCGGTTGTGCAAGATTATTGGAAAACCTATGCTGAGGGGCATGAAAGATATTTTCAGAATAAAGGGAGTATATGGAAGAAAGAGGAGAGAGGGGCATGTAATATGTGCAAGGAGCTTTGGCCGTGAAAGAGCAGTGACATCTCCCAGAAGCGAGTGAAAGAAAAATAGAGAAAGCAGGGAGCAGAGAAGAAAGAGCTGCACTGACATGGAAAGACGGGTCGGCGTGCAGGAAAGAGCCAAGCATTCTTCAGGAGAGAGAAGAATCACATTTTGCAGCAGGAGACTCGAGGACCTCTGCCAATCTGTTCTTTGGTATTTTTGCGTTACAGCGATGATGTTTGGTCGATGGTATGGTCATGCTTATTACATTCAGCTGCAAGGCGGAGGTAAAATACCAGAAATTCGAAAAATTGAGGTAGAGAAACCCGTTTGGATAAGCTGCAGCAGAAAAATGATGCTTGCAGAATGCTATCAATACCAGCGTGATCGAAGAGGTCACGAAATTGCCACCATGAACTGAGGATGGTATATCCGCGCGAGAAAATATAGTGCTAAATTACTTCAGTACGGAAAGGAGTACCGGCGTAAAGGCCGGTATGAGAAACATCAAATCCTGAAGCTAGACATGAGAAGAAGACAGATGTACGGTTTGCGTTTTATATGTGTGACAAAAGCTGAGTTATCGGTTTTTGTCTTTTTCACGATCCTCTTTCTCTATTGACCTTTGCCCTGTTTCAGATTGTGCAGAAACAACAGTGTTTAAACAGAAAAGTAATACGTGTGCAGCAAACCGACCATATGGTTCCGAAGTGTACTTCCTGCTAAAAGAGGAGATATCCCTTGATTGAACGGAACTATTTTGGCACCAGTCGAGAAAGGTTTACAATCTGATTGTGATCGCCATGACCGCATGACTTCTTATCAGGACAAGCGTTATGAGGAAGCCCAGCTTTGAAAGGCGGTGGAGGAGTTTTTCAGAGGATGCGGGAGAGCTTAGGGTCTCTATTGCCAAGCAGGATGTCTGCCGGATAAAAGATGATGCTTCATATAAGTGCAAGAAAGACTGTCCTATGCCAGAGCGGACTATTGGATTATCTCGATGAGCATAAGCAGTACAAAAACAAAATAGCAGTTTGGTGAAAGAAATGTCGATTAAAAGGTCTGGATTTTTGAAGAAGAGTATATAGAAGATGTTATCTTATATAGTGCTGTCAATAGTCATCGGCTTTACCACGGATGACGGGAAAGCTGGACAGGTTGCAGAAGTTTTATAATAAAGAGCGTATTGGTGCAAATGGAAGAACCTATGGATCATCTGACCTGAGCACGAAAGCAGTCAAATGGGTGATCAAACACCTGACGGAAGGTAGTCGTTACCACCATCAACTTTCAACATTCAGAGGACGGTGGAAAAATGTACAGGAATGGCAAACCCAGGATGTAGCTCAAGGTGGCGTCCCGCCAATTGTTATGGTCCGAAAACCGGAGAGTGCAACTTGGCTCTATTAGTACTACAGTGATTGACTGACTGAGCCGAGAAAGCTGGATGAACGGAATATCCGGAGAAGTCTTCTTGGAGCTGCGGAGAAGCCCAAATCGTATATAAAAGAGAGAGCATGACATGAAAAGTATATCTACAGTTGAGGTGGGACGTGCCTTTACAGGAGGAGCTTCTTTCCCATGGAAGGCAGGCGGTCTGAATGCAGGTCTCAAGCAGCTCGTGGCATTTCCGACACTCTATGAGCCCGGTTCTACAGGTGAAGCCCTTTACACGATAGCAGGCAGCTGTGCGAACTGGTTGTCGAGCACTTCTTTCCTGTGGCAGGTGACAGCTATTAAGTGATCTGTGTTCACACCTGGAACATTCAGTGTGCATAGCGCGAGGACGGACATGGAGACACTGTGGATGGACAGGCTTTGATGCAATCCCAGGTAACGTCGCGTGAAATTTCGCCTTTGCAGAGCGCGGAAACTTTCGTAAAAGTACGCAGCATGTGGCCTCGGCTTTGGAGATGTGACACCGTCGATCTTTCCGGGAGAGGCGGATGCACTGCCTGCTGCTGGTTTATACATGGTGGATACCTTGGGAAAAGACCACACTGGCCTGAATTAATCCTTCGGACAAAACTTTAACGTTACCATGATTCAGATGTGCCTCCGCGTTTGCGAGTGTCGTCTGGTCGGAGGACCTGTGTTACAGACCTCATGTGGTAAAGCAGATTTTTAAATGCCAACCGGCACGGTGATTAAGTGATGTGCAGCCAGGGCTAGATGCGGGTTACCGTTTCCAGTTGATACCAGTGCATTTTGACGGGAGGCTTTGTTCCGGGCTGTAGAGGGAGGACCCAGGAAGGCGGCACAGATTCAGAGGTCATCATGTGAAAAGACCGGAACAGCTCAGAGAAGTTGCCGCATCTATGACGACTATCTGGTTTCTACTGTGGCTTTGCGTGGAGCGATGCAGCTTTTGGTCTGTAATGGTGGTGGATACACCCAATTTGGAAGGAGAGGCTCAGTCCAGCGCTCTTTTGCCACCAAGTGGGCAGAAAGCCCCATGAACGATGCTTTACAGTTCTGCTTAAATGTTCAGCCTCAGGGAGAAACGGACCCTAATGTTCTCTCTTTGAACAAGGGACTGTCACGGTCGGAAGAGATTTTGGGAGAGAATCAGAGCAAGGAAGAGGATATGAAAATGCAGAAAACGGCAAAAGAAAGGAGCTCCCGAGAGTTGGAAAACAATTCTTCTGCTAAAGAAAGAAGACAGTAGCGCTTCCCGATGCACAAGAAGGGTAAAAGTAGTCAAGCTTTGAAAGTGTAAGATGCAGACTGTGAGAAGCGACGGAAGACGAGGGCGAGGTTCAGGACGAGCTGCCAAGTACGTATCGGAGTACGGGAAAGTACGTCTGTAAGATATAGAAATGTAGGGGAAGGAAGAAATGTTGTGGAGGAATAAGTTTAGGAGTTTCCTTTTGCGATGGTCTGCAGTTTCGCTCAAAGGCAAGCCAAAACTTCTGCACCAATTAAAGTTTGGACAGGAGGTTAGAGAGGATGGCCCTCAATAGCCATTTGAAAAAGCAGGGCATCCTCCTACTATGGGAGGGATCTTGTTTCTGATTGCCATCAGTGTGCTGCCTGCACCTGCCCTTTGCGTGGAACCACCCTCATATTTTACCTAAGCTTATCTTTTGGCATGGGCTTTGGCGTAGCAGGCTTTACAGTGATGACTTAAAGGTGGTAAAGCGTCGTCCGGGCTTTAAACGTCAAGGCAGAAAATGCCAGTATCCGGGCGTGGTCACTTTCCATCCTGTCGTCCCTGTATATCTCGATGACCATAGCGGGAGCCTTTCGCATTCCCTTTTCTTTTGGCAAGTTTGTACAGCCCGATTGGCTTTGCTGTTCTTCTCGATGTCACTTTTATTGTGCGGCAACGGATACGGAATCAGCCACTTTGACGACGGCATTGACAAGGCTGCTCTTCTGTGACCAGCGATTGTATTTTTCTTACTTTTTGAAAAATCATCTGGGAACGGGAGATATGAAACCCTCCATGGGAGCGTTTTGGGCGGACTTTTAGGTTTTCTTTTTGATGCTTCAATGCCCATCCTGCCAAGGTGTTTATGGAGATGCTGTTACTTGGCCTGTGGAGGCTTTGTGGTATAGCTCAGGGCTATTCAGGAAGAAAGATGCAGCTTATTTATGCTGATTTTGCACGTTTCCATTTTGTACAGTCGTGCTCGTGATTATTTCAGTGAGCTACTTGGAAATGGGTCATGGAAAGAGAATTTTTAAAATGGCGCCCATACATCATCATTTTTGAACTTTTGGGCTGGTCCGAGACCAAGAGTGGTGACGATTTTACCATCATTACGAGTTGCATGTGGCTTTTCTAGCACTATGATTTTATACAGAAAGAGTAAAAGAGAAAAGCAAAAGAAAAAGTTAAAGATCAAGATTTAGGGAAATAAATTTGCAAGGCCTTTGTGGGAGAAGGATTGGGCTTGCAGAGTACAAGCACAAGGAAAGGGATTTCAAAGGAGGTTAAAGGACGAAGATGGACAAGCAAAAATTTTGGTTTAGGAACAGTGGACGGGCGGGTGTTGCGGCAGTAGCTAAGATTCTTTGCCATAGGATGTGCGAAATGGATTTTCTTCAGTCTAAGAACCCCAGTAGCGTAGAGGATAGAGCCTTGCATGGAGCCAGTGCAAGTAGGACAAGGTGAGCCTGATTGATTAAAGGGTACCAGCTCTTTGGCCTCTGATTTGTTGCATATTAACGCTGCATCAGTCGTGAATCTTTAGATGGAGCCCTATGTGAGGTCGCTTTTCCACCATAGCCACATCCCTCATTGTCGGAGAAGTCGAACTGGCCTGCACCAATCCAGCAAGGGAAAGCTCTGGCGTGTAACGGGAGCAATGGAAAGACCACCACGGTAAGTCTTATCAGAGATTTTGAAAAGCAAAAGAATACAGTGGTACCGTGACGATGGTGGGACATCTCGGAAAACCTTTACGGCGGGGGCCCTGGAGACCGGAAAGAGACAGTCCGGCCACTGGTTGTAGAGGTCAGTTCCTTTCAGTTGGAGAACTTCCATCGTGGATTTTCATGGCCGGATGTTTTCCGCCATCACCAACATTACTCTCGGATCCACGATCGACACAAGACCATGAAAAACTATATCGCGGTGGAAGGAATCACATTGCGGAGAATCAGGAGAGGAAGACGGTATCGTTTTAAACTATACGATCCGGAGCTTCGAAAGTTCAGGAAAGAAAAGAAGCTTAGCGGAAGTGCCCTGGTTTTCATCCGGAGGAAGGGGCTGGATGTCCAAGGGAAAAGCGTCTCCTGAGAGGAGATACCTTCTATTATAAGAAGTAAGGCGGATGAGGAGAAGCTTTTCACCCACAGCGATGTGCATTTGCTGGAAAGCATAATCGCATGTCCTCTGTGCCGTGGGGTTGGTCTGAAAATGGGCGTGCCCATGGACAAGATCATCAAGGTTTGCAGAAGTTTAAGCCTGTGGAGCACAGGATTGAATTTGTTCAAGGGACGTTCCGCGTAAAATATTACGATGTTTCTAAGGAATCAAGCTGTGGATGCGGCAATCCAAGCCCTGAGAGCAATGCCCGTCGTGGTTTTTAATCAGCCGGATGTAATATAAGCATGTGACTGACTTTGATCAGCGGGTGAAGGAATTTAAAGGAAGAGTCATACTTGGTTTTCGATTGGAGAAACCAGAAATCAGATTACGCAGGAAACTGCCAGGAAAAACAGGCTACAGAATGTGATGTTTAAGCAGGATATGGATAGAGGCGGCAAAGGATTGCGCGGCCTATGCCGCTGGAGATTACGTGCTTTTGAGCCTGGCTTGTGCTATCCTGGGAGCGTGTTGGGACCATGAGGAAAAGAGGCCAGAATCTTTATGGATCACGAAGAACCTGTAAAGAGCTACATGGAAGAAGCTGTAAGGACTGGTGCAAAGAGACTACCATGAGCTGCTTGTGAAGCAGCTCTCAGAACTGCATAGGAAGAATCTGTAAGAGGAGGAAATCAGTGGCTGGAAAAGAAGGAAGCTAAAACGATTTTATGATATTTGGCTGGCGAGTGGTCATCTTTCCATTACCTTTTTGGGCCAGTTGATGCTGTATCTGCCTCCTCACTATACGGCGGAAAGAGATAATTTGGGAGAGTGTTTTTACCTGGAAACGACAGGCTTTTGTTTGCCGGATTTGGATTGGTCATGCTTTTACTCTCGATTTACTGACCACACATCTTTTGACATGACCCATGATGATGCCATTGCCGCTGTGGCGGTAATCGTCACCAGCCTGATTGGTGTGGCATCCCACGGTTCCAACTGCTGGATTGTAATTTTCGGTGCATGTTTCAGCCTTCAGAGCTGATGAAACCTGCCATTATTATTCTTTGCCACTCTAACTTCATAAGGAAGCAGCTGACGGTTTCGTTCATGTTGAAAAGCGGCAGCAGCACTGGTTCCGCAGCAAACTCACTGCTTTATACCGAATCCCGTCCACCGCTATGATTGTAGCGGAATTTGCGGCATTTATGCTCTTTGTAGCAAGGTGGCTCGGCATCATTTGATGCTCTTTGGAGGAGGAATAGGGCGCATTTGGCGCCTATCCTCTTTCTCTTGCTGTTGCAAAATGAAGGTGCTACACGGCTATCAGATTACGAGAATTTTAGCCTGGAAGATCCTTCTTCCTATGAAGATGAAACCTTTCAACATTGCAGGGGCTATGCCATCGGTTCCGGAGGCATTTTCGGAAGGACTGGGAGAGAGTATTCAAGTTTATAATGCCGAGGTCCCAGAATGATATGATTTTTACCATTATTTGCGAAGAGCTGGGCTTTGTGAGGGCCTAGCGATGCTGGTTTATGCACTTATTCTTTTTCGTCTCTATGGATTGCAAAAATGCCAAAGAGACCTTTTCGGTTCTTGCTGGTTATCGGCGTGATGTCCCACATTTGGCTTACAGGCAATTTTAAATATTGCGGTAGCGACAAACTCTATTCCCAACACCGGAATTACCTCCCCTTTATCAGCTACGGAGGAACCTCCTTAGGATTTTCGTTGGCGGAGATCGGAATCTGCCTGAATGTTTCCTATCAAACTACTTTTGGATGAGTCGATCAGAAAAATAAGAGTAGAAATCACGTCGAAACCTAAGAAATAATCCAGCGTTTGACGATGTATACTATAGAAGTAAGGGCTTTTGGAGTGATAGGGAAGATGAACGAAATGAACAGAAGAAAAGAACAGAAACAATTAATACATTATGGACTGATTCTCTTTACTACTTTTGCTGATAGTCCAGTATTCGCATTTCGGATGTGAAGATTTTTGGGGAATAAGATAGTACAGCGAAAAGAAATTAAGGCATTGCTCTTCAAGATGAATGGGATGAGAAATCCGCCTATGCCTTTTTAAAGAAAAGTTTCGTCCTCAAAGCCTTTATTGAACGGTATGAAAATGTGCTGGAAGAATCCTTGAGCGTGGAAGTTATTATCTATGAAAAATATGTGCTATAGTGCAATACATGTCCAGCAACTTATTTTCGACGGAGACGGGGTAGTGGTGAATCAACCAGGAGAGCCCTGAATTCCAGAGGTAAGGGCCTGAAATTTTCCTCTGTGAGTCTTTATAAGGCTCTTCCGTGGAAAATACAGGCGTGTTTCAGGATATTTTAGATCTCAGTGCTCTGCAACAGGAAAAATCAGCTGGATTATATTGAATATAGCGGAACGCAGGCCATTATTCATGGGGAGATCTGTCTCCTTGGTGGAAATGGGAGGACATGGAGCAGAAGGTCATGAGTCAAGGACATTCTGCCGGCTCTCCCGGAAGGAAAGGGAACCCTGACGGCGAGTTTAAAGGCGGTTGGAGACAGAAGAAAAGGGCTCATACTCGAGGAAAATAAATAAATCCGTAGTGGAAGAATTGAACTTGCACTTTCTTTGAAATCTGTAGTATCATCGCTTAAGGAAAGTGCTGGTGCAAATGCCGGATACTGTAATGATAGTTAAGTGATTAGTGTGGAGAAAGAGTCCGATCCCTAAAGGAGTCAGAGATTAGAAGGAGGAAGACAGGTGGAAAGTCAGCTCCGAGTCCGGAAGGAGCTGCATAATTGTTAGGGAGTTGGTAAAGGAAATGCGTGCGGTGAATGCGGTACAGGACGAGCATTGCCGGAGTAGAATTTATAGGGGTGAATACAGATAAAAGCAGGCTTTACGGTCCAGTAAGGCTTCTACAGCCATGACCATTGGTGAAGAGAAATTAACTAAAGGGACTGGGATGTGGAGGAAAGCCTGAAAGTCGGTACCTAGGCTGCTGAGGAAAGTGCGAGAGGTCACTGCTGCATTTACAGGGCGCAGACATGGTTCGTTACCTGCGGAATGGGTGGCGGAACCGGAAACTGGTGCAGCTCCTATTATTGCCAGCGTTGCGAAGGATATGATTCTTACCGTTGGTGTTGTAAGCCCTTCCGCTCTGCTAAGCAGCGTATGAGGAATGCCATGGAAGGTATTGATGCCTCAAAGAATGCAGTAGATACCTTGATTGGGAATTTCCCAACCGTCGTTTGTTGGAGATTGCAGAGAAGCCTCTCTTCCGGATGCTTTGAAGAAGGCTGACGATAGCATGCGGTGTCCGTGCTAGGAAATTACAGAGCTTGATTAATGTACGGACCGATTAAGCTTGACTTTGACAGGCGTTTCTGCATGTTATGAAGGATACGAACTGCCCATGTAGATCGAGGCCAAATTGGGAGATGACAAGGCTATATCGAGGCTGTAAAGATTGCGATTTCTTCCTGCTATTGGAGCGCACTATCGAGGGCGCTAATGATGTTATCATCAACATTTCCGAGAGACATCAGTCCCATCGAGGCACGTGATGCGGCCCTGGTGTGAAGAGCTGGTAGGCGAGAATGCCAACGTATCTTTGGTGCTATGTATGATGAGGATAGCAGGATAGAGGTAGCCATTGGGTGTGCTACCGGTAATAAGTGAGAACAAGACTGTAGAAACCGTCAGAACGAAATGGTAAATGCACACAGGGCTCCACAGATTACTCCTTCCGTTGCCAGCAATGCCGGAGCAGGTGCCATGCACACTCCCGTCCTTCTTTCCTTAGCAATCAAAGACCTGTTGCGCTCGGACTCTCCAAAGGACCGGAAGTACCTGTGAGAGAACATCTGACTAATCTTGGAGGAGATACACCGACATCACGCAAAGTCAATCTTTCCAGCAGACCTGTAGAGAATACAGAAAGCCCAAGCAGCAGAGTTAGAACAGGAAGAGAAAACAACATCGATCTTTCCGGATCCCTTCTGGAGGAAAGATAGCGGAGAAATGGGCTATGTGTCCATGGGCATATGCCTCATTGTGGCTAGAGCATCTAAGATTCGTGGTTTCAGAGACAAAGACTAAAAAGACAAAAGAGATGTTAGGCTTTGAGCGAGTAAGCGTTTGTGCATATACATAGCGAGAAACTATGAATTTAAGAGAAGAAATTGAAAAGAAGAACCTTTTGCGATTATTTTCCCACCTGGACGCAGGAAAAGACCACTCTTTACAGAGAAGTTTCTTCTCTATGGAGCGCCATCAACTTCTGGCAGGAAACGGTAAAAGGGAAGAAAGTCCGCAAAGCATGCAGTTTCCGACTGGATGGAGATTGAAGGACAGAGGAATTTCCGTAACCTCCTCCGTGCTTCAGTTTAACTATGACGCAGTGCATTAACATTCTGGACACTCCGCACGGACTTCTCGGAGGATACCTATAGAACGAGTGGCGGCAGACGGTGCGGTGATGATCATTGACGGAGCAAAGGTGTGGAGCCCCAGACTCGTAAAGCTCTTTAAAGTGCCATGTTGTGACACATTCCTATTTTTGCAACTTCATCAATCAAGTTTGATAGAGAGGCCAGAGACCCTTATGCACACTTTTGGACGAAATTGAGGAGGTATTGGGAATCAGAACCTGCCCTAGCATCAAACGCATCGGCTGCGGACATAGCAACTCAAGGGCGTGTGGCGCTAGGGAAAGCTGAGGCAGGTCAAGCCTTTTCCGCAGGATGCTGAGGAGAAGGCAGTAGAAGGGAAGTGAGTATAGCGGTCTCGAGCTGCGCAATCATATTTCTCAGGAGTGCTTTTGAAAGCTGCAGGAGGATTTGGAGCTTTTGGATGGCGCTGCGGACGCCTTTGATGAGGAAGAGAGTGGATGCGGGAGGGCACTCAGACTGGTATTCTTCGGTTCTGCCTATGCATCGTGTGGGAGACCTTTTGCAGCATTTCTGATGACGATATTGATCTCCCAACTTCCCAGAAAGAGTCCGACCAGAGGCATGATTGATGCGGTGGAAGAGGCATTTTCCGCCTTTGTCTTTCTAAGAATTCAGGGCCAATATGGGACCCAAAGAAGCACCGTGACAGAGGTGAAACTTTTATGCGGATCTGCTCCGGAGGAGATTTGATGCGGGAATGGAAGTAAACCATATATTCAGGGAGGTAGAAAGGTGAAGCTCTTTCCCAGCCTACCCAGATGATGGCAGATGCGCATCGTGGATACACCATGCCTGCTCAGGCCTATCGGTGTTTTCGATCCGGGAATCTTTTTCTGCTCGGAGATACCCTGGAGGCTTTCCAACAAAAGTTTGTCTCACGAGGGAATTCCCACCTCACGCTGGAGACATTTTGCCAGAGTACGACAGATTGGATACCGCGGAAGAGAAAGCGGTTCTTAAGGCTTTCGACAGATTGCCCAGGAAGGGTGCCATTCAGATTTTTCTAGGAGTATAACTCCGGTATGGAGGAGATGTGTAGGTGTTGTAGGATCCCCGCAATTTGAAGTGTTAACCCACCGTTTGACGAGTATCATGTCGAGGTGCGATTGAAATGTGTGTCCTCACGACAAAGGTCTGCTGGATTAGAGTGATACGGAAATCGATGTTTCCCGCTCATTTCCGGAACCTCGGATATGAAGCTGGTAAAGGACTTAAAGGATAGACTTATTGCTTTTCTTGCTCATCCCTGGTCCATCGGCATGGTTTTGGATAGAAATGAAAATTGACGACTGCGAGTTCTCCAGGGAAACAGGGTAGACATCAGTGAAAAAGCCTTAAGGCAGAGATATCAATATTAAGTAAAGAATGCCCAAGGCAAAATGCATAATATTGCTAGAGGAAAGGCCTATGGGCATAAAGGTATATCTAAGAGCGCATACGAAAGTTTGAGCGAGGATAGCAGGACCCTTATGGAGTATCAAAACTTGGTCGCAGAGCATGAAGAGGAATTTGTTAAGGACTTAGGCAGACTGATTTGCCATTGGTCCCGTGTCCAGGGAGAGACAAAAGCCAGAGCACCCTTCGGAGGTTATCTGCAAGGCGCGAGGAGGCTATGTCCTTGTGAAGGCTAGCATATGGTGTCCGTAAACACATGGAAAACTATGTGGGAGCAGCGGACATGGATGCAAAAGCTTCCCAAGTCTGCACTGCGCACACCTGGATGCGTTCCTGCAGAGAAGGCTGGGAGATTGCCAGAGTCCTTTAAAATGCTGAAAAGGATCGAGGTTGTCTACGGGCGCGGTGGCCATGTGGACGATAGGGACTGAGTGCTGTGGTGACTCATATGCCATGCAGTGCGTAAAAGAACTGGGCTCATCCCTTAAAGAAGGGCGTTCAGCTGATTGTGTGGAACCAATGAAGAGACGGTTCGAGGATTTCAGAGTATCCCTCACTGCCCGAGGAGAAGGCCCGGAGAGATGAGGCTTTTACCGATGCAGAGCCCCATTATTAACGTGAAAAGGGACAGTTCAGAGGAACTAGCCTCAAAGAAGAGAGAGAGAAGGGAGGAGAGCAGTCTTTCTTGCCGCCCAAAGGCCGGGAGTGCAGTGGCAAATGCGTACCCGCAGAAGGCTGTACTTGTCTCCTGCATTGGGAGAGGATGAATTCAGCGCCGGCGGGTGGGTGGAAGAGCAGTGTCAGGTAAAATCAGTAAAATCGCTTAGTGAGAGTTACGGGTAATAGGAACCTCCGCCCATGCGGCAACCCTCTTATGTCTTGGATGCCGTCTTGCGCAGTGCGTGTGCCGCAAAAGCTCCGTCCATCGGAACACAGCTGAAAGCAGGATTTAGAAAGCCATGGAGCACTTTTCACATTGAAAGACCGACGGCTCCGGGTCTTTAGGCATCAAGATGGAGTGATAAAGAAAGTAAGGAGTTTAACCTGTACCTTGGATATCTATGCCATTGACGGAGAGAGCTTCGTTTTACCCAGTATGATTCCCGTGTGCACTCAGCATGGCAGGAGAATCATGTAGATCTGCAAAGTGGCGAAATCGTGAAGCTGAGGGCTCGATTGAAAGCTCAAGGAATGATTCCTCCTCGTCTATGCCTCAGGTTTCGCCTGATTCCCTTGTAGAGTCTCTCTCTGTTTGCACGAAGGCAACCGGACTAAAGGGAGAGTGCCTGGCTATCTGGTGGCGGTACCTACTGGCCGCATGATGGCAGGCAAAACGGTGGCCGCTGAGCGTTCTTCCGGATGTGGATACCAGAATGCATGAGTGCTGACGAGGTGGATTAAGGCTAAAGGATCTGCTTTGGCTGGCAGAGGTACGGAGAGGCAATTTTGTGCGCTTTTGCCAATAATCCGGTAAAGCACCGAGAATGTTATGGGAAGATAAAAATGGCGAAAGCTTCATTGGTGAAGAATGAGTAGCTCTCTCTGGAAGGGAAATTATCCGGCGGATGGCTTCCTGAAAGAGCTGCTGAAGAATGAAAAATATTATAGAAATCAAAGGACTTGGCAAACCTTTAAAACTGATGTGCGAGGACTTTAGCAGCACTCGGATCGGATTGATTTGTCCATCCGATAGAGGAAGACGTTTCGGGGCATTGTCGGACTCTTCCGGTGCCGCAAAATCCCGCGCGCGTTCGATTGTATCGGCCTCATCTCGGAAAAGCCCAGTAGCGGACAGATATTATTTTTCGAGGGCAAAACTGAGCCATGAGAAGGAAATTCTTACCAGCTGCCAGGCGGGAACATGGGTGATTTTCAACAGCTTTGTCTTCTTGACGAAATGTCAGATGTCAGCTACCCACAGGTTTCACAGGCGGTCCTGATTTCCTACGTCAGAAAAGGAGAGCCAAGACTGACTGGAGCACCGAAAGGAGCTCTGGCGATGGTGCGTTTGAGGAAGGGAGTACAGTCGCGTCCCAGCACCCGGAGGACAGAAGCAAGTAGCTATCGCCAGAACATGGCGACAAAACCAGAGGTGTTTACTCTGTGAGTAGGGCGACCTGCCCTGGATCCTCAAAACTGCAAGAGGCTGATTCTGGGATTGCGAGAGATCGATCAGGAGACGTGGGCCAGGTGTGCTGCCACCAGATGTCTGTGATTGAAGCCATTTGCGATGAGGTGGCCATTATCGTGGGTCCGGATTTGGAAACAGCCACGAAGGAAGTTTCCGCTCTAAGTCAGGAAATCGGAAACTGCTGTTTAGGGAGAGGAGAGGAAACTCGATTCGGTACCGAGCGCATTCGTTTGCTTTGACGGACGTTTTCGCTGCATGAGCCTGTAATCTCAAATGGTGCCGCCAGCACAGTGAGCTATGCCAAAGATCATGGATAATGTTGCCTATGGGGGCGAGATGATTATAGAGCTGCCGGAGAATCGAGAGGATGAATTCCGATTCTCAGCTTCCCTAAAGGAAAGAGGTGAATTCTGTATGAGGAGGTGCATTCATGAGCATATGAGTTTAAAGGAGCTTCTGGCACTCCAAGGAACGACATGGCAGCTTCTTATATATGGTAAGTATTTCATTTTGATTTCCTGCACATCGTATCCCTTTGGTGATTTTGGTGAAAGCACGGAGGAGGGTAGCATTGCAATCGAATGAGATTGTCTAAAGCTGGACTCTCGAGTCATGACATTTTCCGGAACCATGCCCCTACTGAGTTCTTTGGCTATGATCAGCTTGCATCTCTTTCAAGGCTTTAGGTGCAGCCACGACGCTGGGACCTGGGCGATTATTCCGCTCTGGTAATTGCTCTGCACCCGCATGCAGCCAGAATGGTGAATCTTCCTTGTAAAGAGTGCGGACAGCGTGATGAGCAGACAGACCATGGGATGCGCAGCTTTCAGATTGGCTGAGGTTTTGCTTCGAGTGCATGTGACCCAGTCTCTGTGTGTGCAGCAATTTGTATGACCCTCTATCCTTTCTTATTCCGCTATGGCGAGCTTTGTGTGTGTGGCGGTTTGGGAGCCATTGCCTCTAAACTAGAGTTACTATCGTTACCAGACGGATATGGATGCTGATTGCGAGTGGTGGTGCTGGTGGTTGTCGTTTCAGCTGGGTACGAGGAAATTCTGATGAGACTGGCAGAAAGTCAGCGATAAAAGAGAGAGTTGAATTAAGAATTTGGTAGGATATTTAGATAAGGCAGTGCAGTCTTTCCCATTTGAGAATGCCGACAGATAGTCTTTGCAGAAAATTTTATAAAATTAGCTTTAAAGTTGGAGTTCTTGCTTACTGTTTCTATACTATAGGAGTTGAGGACTCAACAGGGAGCACACCTGAGGAATAGAGTAGAAGAACATTTTCCTATAGAAGGAAAGGATTCTCTCGTACGGGAGAGAAAGAAGGAGTTTTATGAAAAAGAAAAGTGGCGTGGCTTGTGGCATCCTCGTGGCTGGCCTTTGGAGGCTTTGTAGCATGTGGAGGACAGAAGGCAGAAACTACAGGCGAGAGGTGAGAAGCAGACTGAGGCGCGCGTCTGAAGAGGCTCCTGAGGAGGGCCGGGCGACAGAGAAAGCTAAGGAGAAGGGCTGAGGTGGAGAGACTGCAAAGATTAAAATCGGTGCTACAACTCCAGCATGCAGAGATTTTAGAGGCTGCAAAAGGATGCTTTAAAGAAGAAGCGTGAAATCGGGAAAGTCGTTACCCTACAACGACTATGTACAGCCAAACCCGGCTACGTGATCAGGAGAAAGTCGTCAGCTACTTCCAGCGTCTATTTCGCTTACTTAGAAGGAGTTTAATATGAGAATACCAAGATTGTTTCCAGTAGGAAAGGTTCACCAGAGGCCAGTCCGGAATCTATGCAGTGACAGTCCGGTTGATTTAAAAGGAGCTTGAGGACGGCGCTAAGATTGCAGTTCCCAACGACACTACAAATGAGGCAAGAGCATTGTTACTGCTTCAGGACAGCTTGGTATCTGTCAGACATTAAAGGGTGGGGCAGGTCTTGCTCACCGCAATCGAGCAGGATGTGGTAGAGAATCCTCCACAACATCGAGTTATATGAGGCAGAGGCTGCACTGACCTCAGCCTCTTTGAGTCTCGATGTAGACTTTTGCTTATGTGAGACGGAAACTTTGCACTTCAGGCACTGACCTGCCATCTGACGCTTTAGCCATGGAGAAGGAAGCTGATTCCTGAGGCTGCCCAGACTTTACGCAAACAGCATCGTTGCTGTAGCAGAGAAGAGCCAGGATGCGCAGTGGGCAAAGACTCTTGTGGAAGTGGTCACGGTCCCATGGAAATTCAGTGACTTTAATCAGCAAGAAGTATGATGGCAGGGAGTGGTACCTATTCAGTCAAAAACAGTGAGCATGTGGACCGTGAGCAGAAGAGAACTCGCGACTTCTTTCTTTCGTGGTCCCATTTGATTATCAGAAGGGATGTATATATATGGAAAAATAAAAGACATGAGGAAGGGTGGTGAGAAAATTGGAGGAAAAATTGGTTTGATGTACACTTACCTATACTGTAGGATTATTGGGCTTCGTTCTTTTGACCATGTCTCTTTTCTCTTTCTCTCCTAACCTTTCTATCCTCTTTACTGGAGATTTTCTCTAGAGCTGGAGGAGGAATCGGTCTGCCTTTACAGGGACTCCTGTTGGGCAAGGTGTGTGTGTCTGACTGATTGTATTAGAGTTCTCTTTTCGAAAAATGTTGCTGGAGATGTCCAGGAGAAAGAAGGTGAATGCCGCCATGATTTTTACGGCTTTCATCAATTCCTTCTCTGTTGCAGGAAGAATGCTGGGCTTTAGTATCTTGGCTTTTTCTTTCTCACAGGTGATTTTCCTTAGGCAGGAAAGTGATGCACTTCTTGGGAGAAAGGACTCACTACTGGTCTTATTACGGAGCAAGCTTTGCGGTTTTAATCTTCTTCCCTTTTCTTTGATAAGGACCTTTACCGTCTGGGATGGAGAGGAAATAGCTCTTGGCAGAATATGAGAGTGTTGCGGTAATGAAGACCAGAAGTCTCTCTTATTTCCGCAAATTCTGTATTGTCCTGCTGGTAACTTCCGCTGCCGGATTTTATTGCAGTAATGTGGTCCTTTATTCTATTCCGGCTTTACCCATTTTTGTGTTGTTTTGTATTTATCCAGTACATCTGGCTTCACACATGGGCTTTGCAGGCTTTTGATTTATCGGCAAGGGTGCCAGGGACTTTTCGGCGATAAAGCTTCTGCAAGAAGAGAGGCGAATTTCTTCCGGAGCAAGCAAGAGACAGTGAAGCAGCTTCTGCCAGAACAGCCCATGACCGTCAGATAGCGGCTTCTATAGAACAGCCTGCAAAACTAGTTGAATCTGTTTCACAGACACATGTCGCGGCAGCAGTCGAGATGCGTATACAGAAGAGCCTGCAGCAGTTGAAGGCATATCTAGAGACAATGTTAAAAGAGAACATGAGGCTTCTCTGTGGTAATCTCCGAGGAACGGGAAGAGCAGAAGCCCAGCGGATTGTCGGATACTGCCGATGAAGAAAGCAAAGCGGGACCCCAATCGTCAAAATGAGTTTTGAAGAAGCTAGAGACAGCATATCACCGATGAGGAGGAATAAGGTAGGCGCATTGCTTGCCCTTTCTGCAACGCGGAGGATACCCGAGTCGATTGACTCATCCGGCTGACTGATATCACATCCGCAGAAGAAGACAACGTGGACCGAGGTTTGAGCGTTTTACCACCTTTTGGAGAAGACGGAAGCCCTTTCCCTTTGATAGATGCAGTGAGGATGAAAGTCGATGTGCCCTATGCATCCTGTTGAAGCTGGAAGAGGTCTTCGCTCCTGTCATAAGCGCCCCATTTCTCCCTAAGCAAATCGCTGCACTTGTGGTGGATGAGAGATTGAAAGTGTAATTTTCATCAGGAGAGTAAGGAGGTGCAGCACGGATACCAGCGTTATGGTGATGGAAAGGTTGACCTGGATCAGGTGGCTTCATGCACGCTTGCTTCTGTTTACAGAGAATTTAAAGATATCAACACCTTTTATGGAGGAAATCAGGAGAAACTTCTAGAGGAGGTCAGCTTGCGGGAAAGAAAGACTTTGCAACAGACATTTGCACTATTTCCTCTGTCCATTTCTTCCATCTAGCACTTGAGACTTTGCAAAGCTTGCATCAAAAGGGCTATCGAGGCGTGCTGGCACGACATTGATAATACTTTGCGCCACATGATGAGCCTGCCAGAGAAGACGGTGGCCCTCTACCATCGGATTGAAAGGCTGCCGGTTTTCGACTGCATGGTGTCTCTAACTTATGGAGTAGAAAAGAAGTGGGGGCATTTCAAGACAGGGGTTCATGCGGATTGGTTATTCCTCAATGCAGGAAGAAGCGCAGCAAGAGGCGCATGTTACAGGCGAGTGGAGCAGTGTGGGATAAGCGGAGCAGGCTCACGGCGATCGCACTCGTTTACGGATGGCCTCTTGCGAAATCGTGCGGAAGTACCTACTGTACTGGTAGCCTAGTGGGGAAGGAAAAGTATTGCATATTCTTCTCCAAGAATTTTGTGACCCTTTCTTTTAGCTTATCAGAGAAAGCATGCTCTCTTTCAAGATAGCACTGCAGGCAATGGCCCTGGTCGAGATGGGAAGAGTCTCCATATAGCATACATAGGAAAAAGTGCAGATATCGGTGTTCACAGTGGAAAAAGGAGAAGAGGAAAATGGGAATGATTACCTTTAGCAGATTCTGGTAAAAGAGTTTTCTAAGGGATGCCAAGGCATTAGCCCTGCATCCCTGTATCCTTTCTTTTACGGGGTAGGAAATCAAGGCACCGTCTGAGCGAGGAGAAGTCGTGAGTTTCTTGGGAAGCTTGTAAATTTTTAGGGACAAGAAGCTGGATTTTTCACATTTCATTCGTACAGAGCGTCAGGGTAGTTTCTTTCCTATGATAAATCTTATTTTCAACTGAATATGATGGCCAGGAAAGCGGCTTAACTGGAGTTACACTCGATTTATGTGGAGCTGGGACGGTGAGGACGGCAGGCTCTGACCTGCCACGCCATGATTTCTTGCAGCTGAAAATGCATTGCCTCCTACCACGATTTTCAAAGACACTCGGCCGAGAATGCAGAGACTCTCAGCGCTCTGGGCTTCCCTATGGAACGGACACGGCGAGTGAAACTGGCCTGTGTACCAAGACAAGGGAAAGCGGATGTTTTGAATCGTATGTCGCCTCCTGGGAATGGAAGGATAAGCATCCGGAAAGAGACTTAATATGTATGTCTATGGGGGAAATGGGAAGGCTCCCGAGTGCTAGAGCCTGCCGGCTCCAAAGCTGTAGCTTTTGTGCAGGCGCTGGCTCAGCCTCCTGCCCTGGCGCACAGAAGAATATATGAAGCTTATGGCGAAAAATGGAGGGAAGACATTGACCACGTCAGTCATGGAAGCCCGGAAGTTGGAAACAAGCTTAGAGAGATGCTTTTTCCCAAAAGCCGTCGTGCTTTGTGGAGCTGGACAGAAGACTGGAAGAAAGCACCATGGATTTCTGTAGTATTTTCAGCAATATGGGGAAGAACGTGAGCGGAGGCAGTGAGACTTTTACAGGAAAGTGCTGACGGAGGAAAATAAAGCTGTCGCTTGAGACTCTGCAAGGAGAGCTCTCCTGCACAGACTCTCCGATAAGAGAGAAGAGAAAAGTGCCTATGAGGTGACAGGCGGACGATTCTGTCTCGAGGTGGAATTGTACTCAGGAGGAAAATCGTAAGCTTTGGTGCAGAGCATTGCTTACTGTTTATCTGTGCCCTGGCGGTACTGAAAGACTGGAAAAGGGTCGGAGAATCGACCAGTGGCTGGCACAAACAGCCATGGCTGCATTCTATAGAAAGATTGCGGAGGAACGGGAAAGTCGTTATCAGGCCTTAGTGCCGATGCGGTGCTTTCTGTGGAAGGAAAGACTGTGTGTAGCAGTGTCAGGAAGTACTGAGGCTATTAAGGAAGAAGGGCTGTTTTACTTTTCCTGAGATTCTCATGTCAAAACAGAAGGGAAATTAAAGGAAGAGAGAAAGAAAAATAAAGGTGCTATCTTCTGAGGAGGCTGCTGGGATTTATAAAAGGAAATATGCTATTCTTGCAAAGAATTATTATTTTCAACAAAGGAGAGATTATGAAACGGAAAAATTTAGTTCTTGCTTTGGGACGATGAAAAGCTGGCTCTTGCGGCTTGCGGCAATAGCGGAAAGACAGAAACCAGGGCTATGTAGAGACAGAGGCAACAACAGAGAAGGCTACAGAAAAAGGCTGCGGAGAAAGCATCCGAGAAAGCAAGTGAAGCGGCAGGAGAGCAGAAGGCAAGCAATTTTTCCGTATCCGATAGAGTTTGGAATTTACCACAGAGGAATTTAGCTTTTAGAGTCTGGACAGCTCTATCTTTCGGGGGAGAAGGATTTAACCGTTCTGAATGTATGGGGAACCTTCTGGACCTTGTATTCAAGAGATGCGGAGCTTTGGAGAAGTGGCAGAAGTCTTTCGGACAATGTACAGATTATCGGCATTGGCTATGTGGCTGGAAAAGAGGATGCGGATCGTATTGAGCTTGCAAATACCATCTTTGGATAAGACCAATGCACTGCCAATATTATCTCAACAATGATTTTGCGGAATTACTCTCCGGTGTAGTTGGTGTTCCCACCACTTTTCTTTATTAATAAGGAAGGTAAGATTGTAGGAAAAGCCCTAGTGTAGGAGCGCAGGGTCCATGTATAAGGCTTTTGTGGAGGAGATGTTGAAAACGCTGGCATCCTAGAGGAGCTTTTGTCAAAATATCTAGCAGACTATAGCGAAACTCTTTGCATGATCTATGAATTTTCAGGGCATTTCGTAGAAAAATTTTTCCTTTCAGAAAGATTTTATCTATTGACAAAGACTTGTATTTAGTAATATGAACAGGTCGCAAAAACGCGACAGGGGTCTTAGCTCAGCTGGAGAGCATCTGCCTTACAAACAGAGGGTCACAGTTCGAGCCCTGTAGGCATCTGAGTATTCGGTCCAGTCTGCGTGTTATGCGCAGCCTGGGTCGGACATTTTTCTAAGGCGAGATAGCTCAGCTGGCTAGAGCACATGGTTCATACCCGTGGTGTCGAGGTTCAAGTCCCCTCTGCTACTGATAAATCGAAACGATTTCAGCAAGGGACGTTTCGATGATTCTAACAAGGAAATTGCCTTATCGGAGAAAGGAAGAGCATGAAAAGTCTTTGCGTAAATCTTCGATTCTATCATAAATACAGCTATACCAATGTCCTGCATCGGCATTATCTATCGCTGGTTTTAAGTCCATCGAGGTCCAGGTGACGGTGGCTACGGATATCACATTATGCATACGAAAGATCGATGAAAGTAGATTCCCTTTGCGAGTATTTCATCGTGCCTATTTTATGTGGTTTCTCTATGTTTTTCTGGGAATTCTATATTTTCTTTTTACCAATAGAGGATTTTTATAAGGTTTGTTTGTATCTTTTTATCGGGATGATTTTAGCCTGTGATTTGTGATATTATCCCCAGTGGAACGGATTACGTCCACTGTATATCAGCGATAAAAATATTTTTCCAAGTCATGGTGGCGGTCTATATCGTGGACACCCCCAGCAATGTTTTTCAGTGATTCATGCCTACAATTCCATCTGCATGCATGTGGCGATTGATGAAAAGTGAGGACATTCGGAGGCTGCGCTATGGAAAAGCGGTGGTTTGACTCCTTTTCTTCTGTGCCTTTTTATTTGTATGGCAACACTGGTGCTAAAGCAGCACTCTCATTTTAGATGTGGGGGGAGCAATTCTTTTGTCTTTATTGCCTATGGCTTTGTATATGCTATCCCAGCTTTACTTTATAGGGAATATCTGGAGATATCCATGCCTGACGAAGGATGAGGGATAGTGTAGAAGAGGAGTTATAGATGGAAGGGTTTCATTTTTGGAAAAATGCCATCGGACATTTTAAAAACCATTACAAAGCATAAGATTTTGGTGATGCGCTACTGCTTTCCATTGGGCTGTATAAGCAGGGTTTGCCATGACCTGTCCAAGTACAGTTGGACGGAATTTCAGGGTGGGTATTCGTTTTATAAGGGCTATAAAAGTCCCCAACGGCGTAGAGCAGTTGAGACAGGGACCTCCACGGCATGGTTTGCATCATGAGGGAAGAAACAAGCATCATTTGAATATTGAGTGTGACTATGATTTACAAGACCCTAATCGTATGATAGGCTGTCCTATGCCTTATCGTTATGTGGCGGAGATGTTTTGTGACAGGGGTAGCATCGAAGAATTATCAGGGGAAAAATACAGGGGATGACGATTGCCATATTTACTATAAGCCTATGAAGGATTCTCCCTGATTCATGAACGGACAAAAAGAACTGGAAGAAGTGCTGTTGCTTTTTAAAGGATAAAGGAGAAAGGAATGCTGCCTACCTTCGAAAAGAGTGAAAGAGAGCAGAGAAGAGAAAAGGATTTTTCTAAAGAAAGGGACGTGAGTATGGCGATCGTTTACGACAAGGAAAAGGGGCTCATTAGTTTACATAGTAGAAACACTAGCTACCAGATGGGCATTGGTACCTAGGGCATCTTTGCATTATTATTACGGAAAAAGGGGAGAGGGGTTTTTCCTACCTCTTCCAGTATAAGGACAGAGGATTTTCCGGTAATCCTATGATGCAATGCAGACAGAACCTACTCCATGGATACCTTGGCCCAGGGTATTCTTCCTTTGGAACGAGTTATCATATTCCGGCTTGCGTATTTCCCGGGTTCTGACGAGGGAGGATTTTTGGATGCGCGTTGACCGGGTAGAGATTTTTCAGGTGATGCATCGGAGGACTTCCTCATGCCAGGCAGTGAGGAATGTGAAACCCTTCGCATTTTTCTAAAAAGAAGAAAGAAAGAGGGTGGAGGTGGAACTGGATTACGTCTCTCTATCCGGATGAGGATGTGATTGCCAGAAATACCAGAATCAAAAATATTTCGAGGAGGCTCTTTTTGTGGGCGTCTGGATTCCCTCTCTGGACTTTTTCTATGGAGAGTTATGATCGATTCATTTTTCCGGAGGTACGGAATGGGAGCGTCTCTACCGTAGAGAACCCTTACAGCAGGGCGTAAAACATGTGCGTCCATGAGGGAAGAGCAGTCATCAGGAAAAATCCCTTCGGGCATTTAGTGGGAAGAAACACCACGGAGCATAGCGAGATTGCTGAAAGCTTTGCCCTTTGTACAGCAGCTCCTTCCATCTGGATGTGGAGCAGGATTCCTATCGAGAGACCAGAGTTTCCCTGGGAATGCAAAATGACAATATGCACTACCTTTTGGAAGCGGGGAAGAACTGCAAAGCCGGAGGCTATTCTTAGCTTCGGAGATGGACTTAGTGCTTTAAGCAATCAGCTGCAAAGCATGGTGAAAAGAAGTATATTGCGGCAAAATCTCCCCTGCCCTATTTTCCCGATTTTACTGAATTCCTGGGAAGCCTGCTTCTAACTTTACCGGAGAAAAATCATTGAGCTGGCAAGAGAAGGAAAAAGCCCTGGTATGAATCTGCTGGTGATGGATGACTGGTTCGGAAAGAGATGCGGATTTCTCCGGTCTGGGAATTGGGTGACCAAGAAGAAAAGCTGGGGTATGAGCTCTGGAAAGCCTCAGACACTGACTGGAAGAAAGAGGGCATGCATTTCGGCATTTGGATTGAGCCGGAAATGGTCACGAAGACAGTGCCCTTTACCGTGCCCATCCGGACTATGCCTTGCAGATTCCCCGGAGAGTCTCCCATTCGTTCCGTTCTCAGCTGGTGCTGGATTTTCTCCAGAAAGGAAGTGGTGGATGCAGTATTGGAAAGCCTGGTTTCCTGCTTCGTTCCGTGCCCTTTTCCTACCATTAAAATGGATATGAACCAGAAGCATGGACGTATATTCCCATGGGGTGAATTTCCAGGGAAGAGGAAAGATTTTGCACCGCTATTGTCTGGGGCTTTATCGTTTTCTTTCCGGTTTAAAGGAGGCCTTCCCCAACGTATTAATTGAGGGATGCTCCGGTGGAGGCGGACGCTTTGACCTGGGAGCGCTCTATTACACGCCTCAGATTTGGCTTTCCGACAATACGGATGCTATTGAGAGATTGGAAATTCAATACGGTTTCCTCCTTCCTTTATCCCATCAATGTATGGGTGCCCATGTTTCGCAGGTGCCGAATCACCAGACCGGCCGTGTGGTACCTATGAATACCAGAGCTATCGTGGCTATGAGCGGAAGCTTCGACTATGAACTGGATCCTAGGATTGTAGTGAAGACAGGGCGGAAATTCATAAGCAGATTGCCATTGTGGAGGAGCTGGAACCCTTGATGAAGGAGGGAAGCTATTACCGTCTCAGCGGTTATGGAGAGACAGGAGGCTATACCCCGCAGTCCGAAGACAGAGTATCCGGAAAACGCTTTACCGCCTGGTCCTTTGTTTCACAGGACAAAAAGAAGGCCAGCCTCTCGTGGTATGGCGGGATAAGAACTTTAACGAGAGCCACTGATCCTTTATTGCAAAGGCTTAAAGAGAGAAGGAAAATATCGCCTGCGCTTACTCTTACAGGGAGGCTCCTTCAAGATGAAGCCTTTATGGAAAGACTCTGGAAAGAAGCTATGGCGATTTTTCCTTGATGGAAGATTGGTCTTCCGCTTCCGGAAGGAAGGAGAGTACGACAGCTTCCTGCTTCTTATGGAAGGGTTTAGAAAAGAAAGTACTTTGTATTAGAAAAACAATTAGTAAGAGAAAGCGGGATGTGATTGCTTATGCAAGAGAATTTGAAGAGATGTAGACAGAAAGGTTGAGAAAATGTTGATTTCCACGAAGGGCAGCATGCCCTGCAGCTTATGGTTGACCTGGCAGAACATAACGGGCAGGGCTATATTCCTGATGAAGGAAAGTGCGGCAAGGCAGGATATCTCCGAAAAATATTTAGAAAGCATCGTTAAGGTTTTGGTAAAAAGGAGCTTTTGCTGGCCTTAGGGGAAAAGGAGGAGGCTATAAGCTGAAGGGCCTGTAGCGGAATATTCTCTTTTGAAAATCCTGACCGCCTTGGAAGGCTCTCTTTCTCCCGTTTCCGATCGGAAAAAGAAGAGGAAGTCTTGGGGACTTGTAAACCTATCCGGTATGGAAAGAACTGGATCGGATGATTCAGGGTATTTCAGGAAAAACACTTCTGGAGTTGGCTACCCCGGATCGGCGGAAATGATTTTTGTTATATAAAGAGCTGATTAAAAACAGTGGACTATTGCAGCATAGACCTGAAATGAGCACTCTCCTGTCACTACGTAGGGGTACTAAGTGAAAAACTTCATGAGGTTCGTTTTCTCAAGTACCCACAGGCTCAGATACCCTCTTTCAGGTCTATACTGCATAAGATACTTCCGCACAGTAATTTTGTTTGCAACAGGTGAGATTGCCTCTGTTTTCGGATCCATACAGCTTTGATAACGCATCTGTTTAGTACAGCTCTTTTTCTGCAAAAATCAGGGAGGCGTATAATCTCCCAGTCTTTGACAGTTGCGAAAGGTCAGAGCCCATAAACGGCGTAATTACGCCATTTATGAGCCTTGTTTTTGAATCTAGCAATATTTCTACTTTCTCGTTGCGGTTAAAATCTTTTTATATCTCTTTGAGATACAATCGTCACTAACTTCTTCTCCAGAATGCGATAAAGAATCAGGGCGGTGAAGCAGGTAATGAAATGTGCCGTGATTCGATCTTTCTACTGAGATATACCGGTCTGGCTTGAAATTCACTCTTCATAATTCCGGAAACATTCTTCAATCTGCCATCGTTTTTGATTAATACTTATAATCGTTGCCACGTCATCCTCCAGGGTTTGTGCATACGGCATAGAAACCGTCATAACGTTCCTCTTCGTGGCAACATCTTCATCTATCGAAGGAATCATCTTGTCTGCAAGTTCACCGTCAGAAGTACAGTAATTCTGATGAATAAAACGCTTAGGGATCGTTAGGTCGCTTTTTATTCAGAGAAGAAGGATTTTCGACGAGCTTTTCAGCACGTTCAAACTGACGGTTCCGTATCTTTCTCATCATAGCCCCATCTGTACAATCGGGTTCGGACGGTTTTCTTGGAATGACCATATTTTCTGAAATCATCCGCTTCCTTAATCTCGAAGTAATAGTTAGTGCTGTCATAGTAAAGAACTCTTTTGTGTCGATTCAGTACCATTTCGGAATTCTGCAAAGTTGAGACTGGATCATTCTCTTTGCAAGGATTTCCAGTGCACAATAAACGTGATGGAGCTTGCAGTCAGGCTTTTCAAGGCCTGATGAGTGGAACTATTTAACTGTCAAACTACCGAACTGAATAATGGGAACGAGTCTACTTATATTGACTGCTGCAGGTTGGAAATCCGGGAATCTAGGTTGACAAACAATAAAAAATATTATAATAAAAACTGCTGAAGTCAGTCAATATATATAGTAGAATTTATATGGCAAAAACTAAAGAAGAAAAGACGCAATGAAATCATTGAGACAGCTGGAAAGCTGTTTGAGGAGAAGGATATGAGCGAGACACAAGTACAGGATATTGTCAATGAAATTGGAGTAGCAAAGGGACTTTTTCTATTATTACTTCAAGTCAAAAAGATAGAAGTGTGGAGGGAGTTAGCAGATAGATATGCAGACGCGATAATAGATGCTGTCAACAAGTTGATAGATAAGGATATAAGCACCTTTGACAAAATCAATCGTATTTTTCAAATTTTTATTGATTCGGCGAGAAAAAGGTCTAGCATGTTTAGGAATCCTAAATGTGAAAAACGGTATAACACACGAGGAAGTAATGTTGGGAGAAAAATGGTTCCCTCTTGTAACAGAACTATACTTTCTGGAAATGATAATGGAGAATGCAACTGCAGACGATCCAAAAGTTTATCACTGAGTTTTTGGTTTCAGGATTGTTTAATATCATGAATCAAATTTCTCCAGATGAGAAAGATCGATTTTTTGAAGGAAAAACTACCAACAATCAAGACAATGATTCTTAAACTATATAATTTTGCTGAACAGAAGGAGAGCAAATGAGTAGAAATAACGTATACACAGAATTAACAAATGCCATTAGCATGAGGTGAATATATTGAAAGCAGTTACATTTGAGAATGTATCAAAGACATATAATGTTGGTGACAGCGAAGTAACGGCACTTGATCATGTTAGCTTCAGCATTGAAGCCGAAAGTGTCACTGTGATTTTAGGACCGAGCGGATCTGGAAAGAGTACGATGCTCAATCTTATAGGTGGCATGGATGAGCCTCATCCAGGGTGCATACGGGTGTCAGATACCGATATTTCAAAGCTCAATGAATTTGAACTAACCGAATACAGAAGGAAAAAGATAGGATTTGTTTTTCCAGTTTTCAATCTGATACCATCACTAATGCGCTAGAGAATGTCAGTAGTATGTCTAAGATGACGTCACATTCGTTTGACGCAAAAGGAAATGATTCGTGGTGTCAGGCTGGAGGATGAGATGTCAGCATTTTTCCTGATGAACTTTCAGGCGGAGAAATGCGACGCTTATCTATCGCGCTGCCATATATAAAAATCCTGGCATTCTTCTCTGTGATGAGCCAACAGGGCTCTGGACAGCGCTACGGGAAGGGTGTAGCTTCAACTTCTTACGGATATGGCCAGAAATATAACAAAACCGTAATCATAGTGACGCATAATGCTTCTATTGCGCTATGCGCTAATGAAGTGATACACCTAAAGGACGGTAGGATCGAATTTTCTGAGAAAAATGAAAAATCCTTTGAAGGTTGACGAGATAAACTGGTAATGGGTACACTGTTTCGTAAAATGCTTCGTGACATCTGGCGACTGAAATCTCAGTTCCTGTCGATATTTATTATGTGCGCTCTTGGAATGCTGATATACTCAGGGTATCGAGGAGTATGGAGACGGTATGGAGCAGGAAGAGACTGCCTATTTTAAGGATTCAAATCTGGCAGATATCTGGATCGGTGGTCTCCGGATTTGACAATGATGATGGATGAGATCAGAAAGCGCTTGATGGGATAAACGAAACCCAGCTTTCTGCTGTAGAAAAGCGCATATCTGGATAGCGATTCCAATGTCAATATTCGTCTTATATCCAATAAAGACAATAAAATATCAAAACTTCTGTATTAACGGAAATGAATATAAGCCACGAAGACGCATCTGGCTGGATAAAGAGTGTGCAGACAGCAGAAAAATCCATGTTGGTGACCAGTTTCAGATATACTACGGTGAGTCAAAAAGTTAGAAGTTAAGGTTGGTCTACAGCCTGAGTATATCTACTACTCAGGTTCATCTACATCCATGGTGCCGAGATCGTTTCGAAATACTACCTATGGATTCATATCAGCAGATACTCTTTCTCAGATAGTCCCTAATGCAGCCTATAATCAGATAAAAAGTACTACAGATAATATAACTGACGTGGATTCACTGCAGCTCAGATGCGAAAAACTATTCTCAATGATAAATATGTATGTGTTATGACAGAGACAGAATACACACCTGTATCTTCATACATAAATAAGATCGGGCAGATAAAAAGATGTCTGTAATGTTTTCACTCGTATTTTTTCTTCTGGCACTCCTTACCATTTACACAACTATGACAAGAATTGTCAGGGAAGCAGCTGCACAGATCGGAATATTAAAGGCGGCTTGGTTTTTCATCCTCTTCAGGTCCATACATTATGCTGTTTGGACTTATCATCAACATTCAGCAGCATTGCTAGGGCTGAGCTTGCACCATATACAGTAACCCCTGTCCTTCTTTCTCTGCAGAAAAAGTTTTCAGCATGCCTGAATGGCTGCAGGGCGTAATTCAGTTATTCAGTAATCCTTATTGTACTGCTTATCTACTATCTGTACATTATCTGCCTGGATCTCATGTAGATCTATCGTAGTTGAAGACACCGACTGATTTGCTCCGTGATTCTGGCAGGCAGAGTCAGAAAAAGGTCTTTGCTGAACATTTTAGAAGTTCTGTGGAACAGACTGAGGCTTTGACTGGAGATGGATCGTCCGAGATGCAGGACAGAACAAAATTCGTACAGCAATAGGAGTGTAGGCGTTTTGAGGAGCATGATGCTTGCTGATGGCAAGCTTCGGATTAAAAGACACTATCAACATCGTAAACAGTGAGATTTGCGGCAGGCAATACACTTAGTATGAAAAGTTAAATCAGTATGTACTCCAACAGAGGATGAAGTCAAAATAGAATCTCTTCTGTCAGGCGACTGTCAGTGGGTAAGCGAACAGTCATGTGAGGCAAGAAGCTCAATGTCTGTTCATTCTGAAAGGCTGTTTATTATTGGTCAGGGTTATCACGACATATGATACTGATGGAAATGTGCTGGGACTACCTGTTGATGGAATAATTCTATCCAGTTCTTCAGCCAGAGATACGAATGTGAAAGAAAACGGATTTATCAGCGTACTTATAGCGGGAAGAGAAATTATCTGAAGGTCTCCCAGATGCATGAATATAAACAGCCCTCAGGAATATTTATGTCACGCAGTCATACTGAGGAATCGCTTGGTAATACATTTACAGCTAGCGCATTATTGGCAGATGACAACATGAATCTGGGCGATGTGAAGCAGATGTCTGTTATCAAAGATTCAGTCAAATTGAAGAAACAATACAGTGAGTCCGAGGAATTGCTGGACAGCGTTCAGGGAGTAATCATACTTCTGATTGCAGCAGCCATTCTTCTAAGTGTTGTGATCCAGTATAATCTCGGATTATTGAACTTTGCAGAAAAATACAGAGAATATGCCACACTTCGTGTTCCTCGGCAGTTACAATACAGATATAAAAGAGTCTTATCTTTAAAAGCAGCCTGATGCCCCCATGGTGACAGGGTGGATAATTAGCTCGAGTGCCGGATGGTATTTTTCTTGGACTATATGTCGAACAGTCTCAACAACCACGATTTCATATTCACCTCATTTACGATTGATATCATATATAATTGTTTCATTAATCGTCGTAGGCTGCTCTCTTTTAAATCCAGCTATGGTATGCAGGTTAACAGCACATATGGATATGGTCGAATCGTTGAAGTCGGTCGAATAAAAATGTTGTAATAAAACGGAATATTCATTCTTAAAAACAATAAAACAATACTATGTGTACACTGAGTAAATATGATACTCCGTCTGTGACGGTTACACTAATTCATAAAACATACTTGACTAGTATGTTTATGTGAATTCTCTAGGGAATAAGATACTCAATATTTTTATCTTATAGAAAAAGCGCATTTTTGGAGAAAAGTTTTTACAAAGTAGGGAATGTGCAGAGTGGCAGATTTACAGAGAAGAAAAAGGAGAATGGTATGGGAAAGATTTATCACGCAGCGGAAGAACTGATTGGACGTACTCCGATTTTTGGAGCTTAGCCATATCGAGAAAAAGGATGGCTTGGAAAGCAAAGCTTTGCAAAAGCTGGAATATTTTAACCAGCAGGCTCTGTAAAGGATAGAATTGCCCAGGGATGATTTTTGGATGCAGAGAAAGAGGTCTTTTAAAGCCCGGCTCTGTAATTATTGAGCCCACACTCAGGAAATACAGGAATCGGTTTGTCCTTGGTGGCGGCAAGCCGAGGCTATAGAATCGTCATTGTAATGCCCGATACCATGAGTGTGGAGAGAAGAACCCTGATGAAGGCTTATGGCGCAGAGCTGGTGCTGACTGAGGAGCAAAAAGGAATGAAGGTGCCATTGCAAAGCAGAGGAGCTTACGAAAGAAATTCTCAACAGCTTTATTCCACTCAGTTTGAAAACCAGGCGAATCCTAAGACTCATGGAAAACCACAGGTCCAAAATCTGGGAGGATACTGACGGCAAGGTAGGTGTGGTTTCCGGAATCGGAACCGGAGGAACCATTACCGGAATCGGCAGATATTTGAAGGAAAAAGAACCCTGCCGTAAAGGTAATCGCGGTGAGAGCCTGAGGATTCTGCAGTGCTTTCCGGAAAGGCTCCCAGGGATCCATAAGATTCAGGGGAATTTGGAGCAGGTTTTTGTTCCTGACACTTTAGACACAGATTTATGATGAAATCATTACCGTTTCAATGCGGATGCTTTTTGCAACAGGAAGACGTATCGGAGAAAGAGGAAGGCGTCTGACCGGAATTTCCTCCGGAGCGGCTGTACATGCGGCAATTCAGATTGCAAAGCGCCCTGGGGCGAAGGAAAGAACATTGTCATCATCCTTCTGGAGTTCCGGAGATCGGTGCTTCTCTCGCTTTATGCACACGAGCCTAAAGGATAAAAGGAAGTAGGAAATATCGCATGAAATCATCCTTCTCAGCAATATAAGCTCTAAAAGCAGGGCACGCTCTCGCTAACACTTCACCTCGTAGCTCAAGTGCTAACATCAAGCTCATTCATTTCGCTTTCTGTAGTACAGACGGGTTCAGATTACCCCTCTAGAGCTATATTGCACAGAAGCTATTCATGGACTATATATTCGAGACTTCCTTTTTGTTGCAGCTGTGGCATAGTCGAAGTTTCTAGGAGTGTAAGTTTAAGCTAGGGCGAGTGTTATGACTTTAAGCTATGGAAAAATGTTGTGAGCTTTAATCTGGGAAAAAGTATTGCTTTAACTCTACCTGGACATTCGGTTGACAAGGTGGGGAAAGAGTGCATGAGAATAAATAGGCTTTACAGTATAGAGGCAGAAGGATATTTTCCGCTGTAATATGATGAGACATTCACTTGAGTGTGTGAGGAGAGGTGTGAGATGAGTAAAAAGTGGGAGGCGTAAAAAGTGAGAGAGTGAAAGGTGAGTGTGAGTGAGTAGAAAGGGAGGTGGCGTGTGATTTTAGAAAGAATCAATGGCCGGAGGTTTAAAAGCATTGCTCCATGGGAGACTTGAATACCCTGGCAGGAAATGCTGGGAATTTTCTGATTGAAAAGCCAGTAAACATATGGGACATGTGGGACCGGATTTGGGTTTTGTAGAGGCGACTATTGCTCTGCACAGAGTTTTTGATACCCCAAGGATGAGTGTCTTTGATGTTTCCATCAAAACCTATCCCCATAAGATGCTGACAGGCAGAAAAAGGGCATATATGGAGGAGGCTCCTATGATGAGGTGGGACTACTATACTGACCTAAAGAAAGCCCTATGATTTGTTTTTCCATCGGACACCTCACTTCCATTGACTTGGCTATAGGACTTGCCAAAAGCCAGAGACTTACTTTTCCGGAACGGAAAAGGTGAGTGGCAGTGATTGGAGACAGTTCTCTTTCCGGCGGAATGGCTCTGGAAGGATTGAGTAGTGCGGGGGAGCAGGAAAGCCAGCTTCTCATCATTTTAAATGATAACGAAATGTCCATTGCGGAAAAAATCACGAGGCATGTATAAGGGATTAAAGTGCCTTAGGGAAAGCAATGGTCAGGCTGGAATAATCTGTTCTCGTGCTATGGGGCAGATATCTCTATGAGGAGCAGGAAATGATGTGGAGTCTCTGGTAAAGGCCTTGGAAAGGCAGCTACGAAAAACCAATTGGTGCTTCACATTCATACGCAAAAGGGGTGAGGAGCAAGTTTGCGGAGCAGGATAAGGAAGCTGGCTGGCATCTGCCCTTCCATTTGGAAACAGGAAAAACCAGAGAAGAATACGATTTTCGGGAAGATATCGGAGACTACCGCGGAATTCTTGTTGGCGATATGAAGGATGCATGCAGTCTTGGCCATTACCGCAGGAGTGCTTGACGGCATGGGATTTCATGCAAAAGCAAGGAAGAGCAGAGAAAGCGTTGTGGATGATAGGAATTGCGGAGCAGACAGGAGTAACCCTTGCCTGTGGTGCTGCAAGAAGAATGGCGCAAAGCCGGTGTTCTTTACTTCACTACCTTCCTGCAAGAGTACTATGATCGAGTTTCCACGATGCAGCCATCAATTCCTTCCATACCATGAGTGGTAAACAGTGCCTCCTATTTTGAGATGCAGGATAAAACCACCTTGGACTGTATCTTTTGGCATGGCCAATTCCATCGAATCTTTTAATCTTTGCTCGGCTAAAGGAGATATTTCTCTTTACTGGATTGAGCTTTAGAACAGCAGGAGCATCCGTTGCTGATGCACCGGAAGGATGTGCTGGAGGACTGAAGCGCGTGAAGAAGCTTCTTCCTATTTCCTATCAGGAAATCCAAAGAGGGCAGAAGGTCGCCATCTTTTACTACAGGCTCCTTGTGAAGAAGGAGAGAAGGGCGACAACCCGAGAAAAAGACAGACATCAAGCCAACGTTAATTAACAGTATTCTATCTCATTTGGATAAAAGCATATCTTGAAAATCTGGAAAAAGACCATGGAAGCTTGTGAGTGGTCTTGGAGGACAGAATTTTGTCGGAGGCTTTACCGAGAAATAAACTTTCCTTCTATAACAAAAAGCCATGAAAGTATTAACTAGGCCTGGAGAATTTTTATGATGAATATGATATGGAGCTTTTAATGAAAAGTGCTCACATGGATAGAGAATCATGGTGGAGCGGATTCTGGAGCTGCTGTAAAAAGAGCCGCAAAGACAAAAGCTAAAATATTTTCGACTTTTATGTCACAGCACATAACATGAAGATATGAGATGGTTTCTAGCAGTATAGGTCTGAAAGGGGTGGAGTCACGAGGCCCGTGGGTGCGCGAAAGAAACGACTGTGGAGTTTTTCAGACCCATCCCGTGGCGAGGCTAGCGAGCGTGCCCATTTAAGACCTATGCTGCATGTCAACTCCTGTTCTCCTATGAAAAAGGAGCAGTGGAATATCCACCGCTCCTTTGCTAGTTTAAGATTATATAGAGCGATATTTTGGGATATTCAATTCCGAATCCGGATTAAACATCTGTACTTCCTTCCCAAGTTTCCTACTTCTCTGTGACGAGACTTCTCATCGAACCAGTGTGTGGTTACGGTCTTTGCTCTAGTGAAGAAGCGAGAACGATCTCTTCAAGAACATGAAGGTCTCAAAGAAGGAATCCTTGTTTCCGGAGAGGGAAGTAAGCTGTTGGAACAGGAATTCCAACGTTAATTTCCTACCATTCCTCCATCAGTCTCCTTGGCGAAGCGTCATGGCATAGTATCCGCTCTGGGTGAAGGTGCAGGAACCGTTAGCGAAGGGTTTGCATTCATGATAGCGATACCCTCTTCATGAGTTCTTACTCTCTTGATGCAGTAACCAGTCAAAAGATTTCGCAGATCACCAGATGCTCATATGCATAGTAACATGGTCGAAGATAGTTGGGATACACGAAGAATCCGTTCTCCTAAGCGAAACACAACATCTCTACCGTCTAGCACTAGCTCAGCACCTTCATCAATACCCTTCACGAATCCAGTTTAATACGCTTTCCTTATGCTTTGCATGGAAACAACGGGTTCCTGCTTATCCACATCGGCACCGATCTTCATAAGCGCTATGCCTTCTCCTTTAGAGAAACAACGACTTATCAGCAGTGCTGTCTGCTGAACACGATTACAGGGAAAGAGCCATACACGCATTCCTGCGCATCAAGTGAGTAGAGTTGATAATGGCGATTGGTTTGCCTCTACAGTCAGCATCCTCTAAGAGAAGAGCGTGGTTCTTTCTTCTGTCTGAGACTGAACACGCTTTCGTGAGCAACAACAGAGTATACTTCATACCAGCATGGTGGTTCCTACTGGAGGTAACAGCCTTAATACGCTCATCGCTAAAAGGATATACCCTCTGTCTTACGCAGGTTACTAAGTTTACGCACCCTTTGAAATGTGCCTCTTCATGAAAAGCTCCAAAATTCTCATAGAAGTAAGTGGAGTCTGGCTGTTGGCCTTCAATGCAGACGGTGTTTCCCGGTGGCGATAGCCACAGGAACCATCCAGCCCCAAGGAGATCATGGCAGGAGTTCATGGGAACAATGCCAGCAACTACGCCAAGAGGTGCTTTATAGTAGCGGTGTCGTAACCGGTGGTTACATTCATGAGGTTTCACCCTGCAGAAGGTCAGGATAGCGCAAACCAACTCTGTAGGCTCGAGTGGCCTTCTGCATCTCCTCTTGCCTCACCGATGGTCTTTTCCAAGCTCCTTGGCACTTTAAAGCTGAGACAGCTCTTCGTATGTAATCAGAACATCTCTCAGGTAAACATATGCTGGGTTCTCTTGGAAATGAGACATTGCGCTCCCAAGCAGGAAAAAGCTTCCTGGGCAGAGGCAATCGCTTAGCCAAAACCTCTTCACTTAGTGCAACTTGGTACCTCACAGTGCTTCTCCGTTGCTGGAATCCGCTAATGAGGCATATATTTATCCGTCTTGGGAACCCACTCTACCGTTGATGCAATAGTTCGATTCTTTTACTCCCATGTTACTCCTCCTTTGTAAACTATTCTTGAAAAATGGGTAAAATGTTGAGTATAATGTTAGCATATCCATAGGGTATATGTCAAGGAGTAACTGATTACCAAAAACGCATGAAAAAGTAAAGGGAATGTGTGATAATGAAATGGAAATGAAGGGGAGAAAAGAGACAAGACGGAGAAAAAGCATGAGAGATAAACGTTTGGATGATATGGAAGAATATGTTTGTGCTAGAAAAGACAGCAGCTTGGATGAGCTCTTGCGAAAAATATCAATTTCAAAAATACAGTGCGAAGAGATGTTGAAGAGTTATTGATGAGGAAATATCAAAAAGTTTATGGGAGGTAAAAGCTAGGAGAATGCAGGAAAAGATGTGAGTTATCCGCATTTTCCGAAAAGAAAATATCAGTCATAAGGAAGAGAAAGAAAGATTTGTCAATTGGCCGGGGAGACTGGTGAAGGAGGGATACCATCTTCTGATCGTGATACCAGAGCTCCTGTGTGAATCTGGTAAAGTATATCGGTCATGTTTCTTGTATGATTATCACCAACAGCTTAAGAGTAGCCTATATGGCAAAGGACTATCCGAAACTGCAGCTTTTGATGCTGCCGGGAAGTCTTAGACGGGAGACAATGTCCTTTGTGGGGCTGGAGACAGTGGATCAACTGCGGATTTATAATATTGATCGGGGCCTTTATGGCGGCCACCGGTGTATCCTCTACAGAAGGGCATGACCAACGCCTCTGCTTACAGAGTACAGCATAAAAAAGAAGTTTTGGAACGCTCCGGAGTTAAGAATCTGATGGTGGATCATTCCAAGTTCGGGAAAACTGCCCTTTATACCTTTGGAGATTTCCAGGACTTTGATTGTTTGGTAACGGATACCTGTCCTCCGGAGGATATATTGAAGTATTAAGCAAAAATCATGTAAAGCTTCTTTATTAATATTAGATGAGCTAATATTGGATGACGATTCATAGAGGATTTACGAGTAATTTATTGGGAAACTTTTATCTAAAGGACTTTTTCATCCTGTTTTTACTTAAAAACAGAATGAGCAAGTTCCTTTTGTAATGACTTGAAAATTTTATGAAACCCTGCAAAGCTTATCTGCTAGATTTTACAAAAAGCTTACCCACAAATAGGGTAGAAATTAACCATAATTTGCAGTGTATTGACATAAAAAGCAATGAATTGATAATTTTTCTCATAATTAGTAGAAGTCTTAGGTAGTTAGGGAGAGTAAAATGCTACTGGTGAAAGATGAGTAAGTTGCTGGAAAATGCAAGAAAAGAGAACAGAGCCCTGTGCCTCCCTGAGCGTTTATAGTCATGGAAAGTCTGATGGGCGTGATGGCGGCTGTAGAGGAACTGAAGATTCCGGTGATTTTGCAGCTGGCGGAGGCGAGATTCGGAACGGCTCCCCTGGAACTGATGGGACCCATGATGCTTTCAGCGGCGAAGAATTCTTCTATAGATGTTGCGGTACATTTGGATCATGGCTTGACCTTTGAAACCATTGAGAAGGCTCTTCAGATGGGATTTACTTTCCGTCATGATGTGCTCTCTCCTTCCGATTGAGGAAAATATCGCTAACACCAAGAAAGTAATCGAAATGGCGAAAAGCTATGATGCAGATGTGGAAGCGGAGCTTGGATTGGTAGGGAAGGGAGAAGGCGGCGGTTTGGATCACGGTGTGGCCTATACCAAGAAGGAGGATGCTCTTCGTTTCTGTCAGGAGACTGGTGTTACGGCTTTGGCCATTGCCATTGGAAACAAGCACGGTAATTATGACGGAGAACCGAAGCTTCGATTCGATATTTTGGAAGAAATTCATCAGGCCTTACCGGAGCAATTTTGGTGCTACACGGTGGATCAGGGATTTCCGATGAAGACTTCCAAAGAGCCAGCCACCTGGGCATTCAGAAAATTAACATTGCAACAGCACTGGCTACGGCAGTGGTAAGAGCTTGTAAAGAATATTGTGAGGAGAATCCCAAGGGAGACTTCTATAAGATGAGTAAAAGAGCGGTTGAAGAAGTAGAAAAGACGGCAAGACATCATATTCTGGTGTTTGCAGGAAAAGAATAGGATTTTCGGAGGAGAAAAAATGGAACTGTTTTTATTAGATCAGAGTAAGGAACTGGATATTATCTTTTTAGGAAGAGTAGCCATTGATTTCAATCCGGCTTATTCCAAGGAAGTGAAGGAAGAGTTTAAGCCCTTGGAAAAAGGTGCATTTTGAAATGTTCGTTGGAGGCAGTCCTGCAAACTCCGCGTTGGGTGTACAGAAGCATGGCTTAAAGGCGGATTTTTCTCTGCGTATCCGATGATCGGTTTGGGGATTTTTGTGATTAACTTCCTTTCTGAAAAGGGAGTGGATACCAGTCACATTGTACGGGCACAGCATGGGGAGAAGCTTGGACTTACCTTCACGGAGATGCGTTCCAAGTCGGAAAGCTCCATCCTGATGTATAGAAATCAGGCGGCGGATTTATCTCTTTCTGTAGAGCATATTGATGAGGAATATATCAAAGAAAGCAAAGGCGATTTTGATTTCCGGAACCGCACTGCGGAAAGCCCTCCAGAGAGGCAGCCTTAAAGGCTGTAATGCTGGCAAAGAAAAATGGCGTAAAGCTCATTTTCGATATCGACTACCGTGCCTACAACTGGAAGAATCAGGATGAAATCGGCATCTACTATGCACAGGTGGCGAAGGAAGCGGACTTGATTATCGGCTCCAGGGAGGAATTCGACTTAACAGAGCAATTCATCCAAAAGGGCATGAGCGATGAGGAGAGCGCAAAGTACTGGTTCTCTCAAAATGCCACAATTTTTGGTTATCAAGCATGGTATGAAGGGCTCCACAGCCTATACCAAGGACGGAAAAGGCCTACAGCATTAAGCCATTCCCGGTAGAGGCCAGAAAGGGCTTCGGCGGTGGAGATGGCTAATGCAGCATTTTTATCTTCTTTATTTAAGGGAGAAGAGATGATTGTTTGTTTGGAAAACGGTTCTGCAGAGGCGGCAATGATGGTTCGCTCCAACAACTGTTCCGTGGATCTTCCTACAACTGAAGAGCTTGCAGGCCTTCATTAAGGAAGAAAAAGAACAGTATGGAGAGATGATTGCCAGAGTATAGGAGTGAAAAATGGAGAAGACAATTCGTTTAACGGTGGCTGCAGACCATTGTAAAAGTTTTTGGATCGAGCAGTATGTGTGTTTGACGGAAAGAGAGAGCAAGTTTGTAGAGGCTTTTTCACCATCTTCGGTCACGAATTGCCTTAGGAATCGGTCAGGCTTTGGACGAGAATCCCGGAAAGTCTCCATGTAATGCAGGGGAAGAAATGAGCAGGAATGTGTCATGCGGCTATCGCCTTTATGCTAACAGCATAATCGGAGAAAAATTATTCCTTGTACTTCTTCAGTAGTATCCCGGTTCTGCAAATATACAGTAGCGAGCAGCTACAGCAACAGTGAACAATATTCCATTGTTACTTTTTTCCGGCGGATACCTTCGCTTCCAGACAGCTGGATCCGGTTTTACAGCAGCTGGAGAACTTAGCGCAGTCTTGCGGTAACCACCAATGACGCGTTTAAGCCACTTTGCAAATACTGGGACAGAATTACTAGACCGGAAATGATTATGTCCGCCCTGATTCAGGCCATGAGAGTCCTTACCGATCCTTCCGAGTGCGGAGCGGTGGCTATCGGTCTTTGCCAGGATGTGGAAGGAGAGGCCTCACGACTATCCGGAGTATTTCTTCAAAAGAGTACACAGAATCAGCAGAGTATCTGCGGCGAAGGAAGAAAGTACAGGATTTGGCAGATGCCCATTTATAAGAGCAAGAAACCTCTTATCGTTGTGGGAGGAGGCGTAAAAGTACAGTGAGGCCGGAGAGGCTGTGGAAGCCTTCTGTAAGGAGTTCAATATTCCTTTCGGAGAGACCCAGGCCGAAAGAGCGCTTGCCAGTCCCAGTGATCCGTATTGCTTAGGAGGAATCGGTGTTACCGGAACCTTGGCGGCAAATCGTATTGCCTAAAGAAGCGGATGCGGTGCTGGCTATCGGTTCTCGCCCTGTCAGACTTTACCACCGGCTCCAGTGGCTCTTCAGAGAAGAGGAGTGCAGGTTCTTACTATTAACAACAACCGCTACCACGCCTATAAGATGGATGCCATCAAGGCGTAGGAGATGCCAAGGCTACTTTTGGAAGAACTGGCTAAGGCATTAAGAGAAAAGAATTATCGTTCCGCTGACAAGGGAGAAATCGAAAGCTGTAAGGGCGGAATGGGATAAGGAATATAATCGTTTAGCTGAATATGCCTACAAGGAAGAGGGATTCGAGCCATTGGTACCGGAAAGAGACCCAAGAACCATTCCGAGTTTGTAGGAAAAGACTAAAGGCTATCTTACCCAGACCGCAGCAATCGCCGCTCTTCGGAGAAAGATGCCTGCAGACGGTATCGTAATCACAGCAGGAGGCTCCCTTCCCAGCTGTATGCAGAGGCTTTGGACAACAGATTCCCGCTACGCTTATCACGCAGAGTACGGCTACTCCTGCATAGGGCTACGAAGTTGCTGCAACCCTTGGGGTAAAGATGGCAGAGCCGGAGAAGGAAGTTTATGCAGTGTTGGGAGACGGCTCCTTCCAGATGCTTCACTCCGAGATTATGACCATCGTGCAGGAAAAGAAGAAGGTAAACATCCTTGTCTTTGACAACTGCGGCTTCGGTTGCATCAACAATCTGGAGATGACCCACGGCGTAGGCAGTATTGCCACAGAGTTCCGTTATACCACAGGACAGAAGCCTGAGGGCGAGCTGATTCTTGTGGATTATGCCAAGGTGGGAGAGGGCTACGGCTTAAAGACCTATACCTGTAAGACTGTCCAGGAATTGGAAGAGGCCTTAGAGGATGCGAAGAAGCAGGATAGAACTTGTCTCTTTGACTTAAAGGTCATTCCAAAGACCATGACCAACGGCTATGAAGCTTGGTGGGATGTGGGAATGGCAGCAGTTTCCAAGAAGGAATCCTGAAGGAAGCTTACGAAGAAGTGATTCGTCACAGAGAAGAGGCTAGAAAGTACTAAAAGAAAGTCAGGAATATGGAGAAAAAGTATTTGGATATCCGGAGTTCAGTGCAGAAGGGAGCAGATTCTTTGCACCTATGAAAATGAATACCGGGATATGCTGATGGACATCCGGGTATATCGGATGAAAAAAGGAGAGGAAAGACGTTTTTCCAAGGAAAAGGAAGAGTTTGCGGTATTGCTTCTCTCCGGAAAAATCAAGTTTGTCTATGAAGGAACGGAAAAAGAAGGAAGCCGTAAGGATGTCTTTACCGAAGGATCCCTATGCGTACATCTTTCCAAGGGAAAAGGAGGTTTTGATTAAAGGCTCTGGAGGATAGTGAGATTCTTAGCAGTGTACGGAAAATGAAAAAAGGATTTTCCCACAGAGTTTTATGAGCTGAAGGATGCGCCCTGGATTTACTCCGGCGCAAAGGGAAAGTTTGGTAATGTAGCCAACCGTCAGGTAAACACCATTTTCGACCATGAAATTGCCCCCCTTTCCAACATGGTTTTGGGAGAGGTCTTAAATGATAGAGGAAACTGGTCCGGCTACCTGCCCCATAGACACGATCAGCCGGAGTGCTATTACTTCAAGTTTGACAGACCGGAGGGTTTTGGCGCCAGCTTCGTGGGAGACGAGGTATTCAAATCCGTAGACGGAAGCTTTTCCGCAATCCCCGGAGGATGCTTACATCCCCAGGCGGTAGCACCGGGATTTCTGATGTACACCTGCTGGATGATTCGGCATTTGCCCGGAAAAGCCCTGGAACCAGACAGACCGTTGCGAGGATGAGCGCTACACCTGGTTACATGATGCAAAGTTTTAAGCAAGAGGAAGGAAACAGAAGCTCATCCTCTTGTAGAAAATAAAAGCAGCATTGCTGCGAGAGTTGAGAAAAAGGAGCAAACTATGTTAAACAAGGAAAAATTTCTCGGAATTGCCCCCATCGGCTGGACCAATGATGATATGCTGGATTTGGGAAAGGAAAATACCTTTTCAGCAGACTGTTTCCGAAAATGGCTTTAGCAGGATTTTTCCGGAACAGAGGTAGAAGTCACTATCCCTACTGATCCTGCAGAGCTGAAGAAGGCTTTGGACTTAAGAGGCTTTAACCATCTGTAACTGTTGGTTCTCATCCTTCCTGATTTCAAGCCCTACGAGGAGACAGAAGAGGCTTTTCCGTAAGGAGCTGGCATTCTTAAAGGCTGTTGCGCAAAGAGAATCGGTGTTTCGAGCAAAGCTACAGCACCCAGGGAAAAGCTGGATCAGCCTATTTCTGGAAGGCAAGTGTGATGAATGATGAGGAGGAAGAAGCTACCGAGGGCTTAAACAAGCTGGGCAAGATTGCCAAGGAAGAGGGTATGATTCTTACCTTCCACCACCACATGGAAACCGTAGTACAGACCGAGGAAGAAATCGACCGCTTTTATGGCGGAAGTGGATCCCGAGTATGTATTCTCGCTTTTTCGACAGCGGACACTGCTCCTTTGCGGGAATTGACCCTGAGAAGGTTTTCAAAGAAGTATATTTCCAGAGTTCGCACATCCACTTAAAGGATTTAAGAAAGGCTGTGGTAGAGGAGTCCAGAAAGAATCATTGGAGCTTCTGAAAGAGCGTAAGAGAAGGATGCTTACCGTTCCCGGTGACGGAGATGTGGACTTTTGCTCCATTGTTCAAGATTATCGAAGAATCAGGCTATGAAGGTTGGGTACTGGTAGAGGCTGAGCAGGATCCCTGCAAAGGCAAATCCGTTAGAGTACGCCATCAAGGCTAGAAAGTACATTCACGAGAAGACCGGACTATAAACTGAAAAAACCTAAAGAGTACATCGCTAGCAATAAGCAAAACATAAGAAGTAAAAAGCTCCGAAGAAGGATAGCGGAGTAAAAATACAAAAGGAGGAATTATGGGAAAAACAGTAAAAATGGGACTTTTGGGAATGGGCAGAATCGGAAAGCTTCATGCCATGAACATCCAAAACAGTCTTCCAATGCGGAAATCATTGTGGCAGTAGACCCCTTCTTAAATGAAGAGATGGAAGCCTGGGCTAAGGGCATCGGCATCACAAACTGCAGCAAGGATCCTAAGGATGTTTTTGAGAACAAAGAGGTAGAGGCGGTTTTGATTTGTTCTTCCACAGACACCCACGCAGATTTCATTATTCAGTCTGCAAGAGCAGGAAAGCAGATTTTCTGTGAGAAGCCAATCCACACTGATTTAGACAAGATTAAGGAAGCTTTGCCGGAGGTAGAAAAGGCAGGGGTAAAATTGCAGCTTGGATTCGTTCGTCGTTTTGACCGTTCTCACAAGAAGGTAAGAGATGTGGTGGCATCCAGCCAGTTAGGAAAGCCTTATGTAGTAAAGGTTTGCTCCAGAGACCCTGAAGCACCACCTATGTCCTATGTAGCTGTATCCGGCGGAATCTTTATGGATATGATGATTCATGACTTTGACATGGTTCGTTACCTTGCAGGCTCCGATATTACCGAGGTAAACACAGTAGGCGCTTGCCTGGTAAATCCTGACTTTGCAAAGTATGACGATGTGGATACCGCTATCGTAACCTTGAAGTTTGCTAACGGTGCCATCGGCGTAATCGACAACTGTCGTCAGGCTCCCTACGGTTATGACCAGAGAGTGGGAAGTACATTGCGAAAAGGGTTGTGTACAGGACAACAACAATCTGGAAAATGAAGCTTATATCAGCACTGCATCCGGTGTGGAGGGAGCAAAGCCCACATGGTTCTTCTTAGAGAGATATAACGATGCCTTTATTGCGGAAATGGAGGACTTCGTAGATGCAGTATTGGAAGGCAAGGAAGTACCTGTAGGCGGTAAGGACGGTTTGGAATCCGTACGCGTGGCTATGGCAGCAAGAAAGTCTCTGTTAGAGAAGCGCCCTGTACAACTTAGTGAAATCTAAGAGCGGAATTCTTCTATTATAGAAGAGAAATGTTCTTGATCGATAAAATAACCCGTTCCAAGAGGAACAAAAAACCATTTTATAAGAGAGGTAATCAAAATGTTTAAAAAGCACTTGTAGTTTTAATGCAGCATCTGCTCTTTCCTTCGCTCTTACAGGATGTGACAAGACTGAGACCAAGACAGAAAAAATGCAGGAACTGAGGCAAAAGTCCGAAGAGGCTAAGTCCGGAGAGGCTAAGTCCGAGGAAGCTAAGGAAGGCAAGACCGAGGAGAAGGCTGAGGCTAAGTCCGATTCTTCCGAAGATCTATGGCAGGAGCAAGCTTGAAGGAGATTACAAGATTGACGTAATCTTAAAGACCACCTCCTCCGAGTACTGGAGCTATGTGGTAGCAGGAGCAAAAGGCATTTGAGAAGGATCACTCCAAACGTTAAGGTTGAGGTTAAGGGCGCAAGCTCCGAGACTGCTTATGACGAGCAGCAGAACATGATCGAGACCGACTTAAACTCCGGAAGCTATGACGGATATGTTATCGCTCCATTACAGGCTGACCTGGTTAAGACTCTTATCGCAGGGACAGACCAAGCCAATCGTGCAGTAGATACCAATATCGATGCTAAGGAAGTATTGTCCTTCGTAGAACTGCAAATGACACTGCGGCAAAGGAAGGCGGAAGGCTGCTGTTGAGGAAGCAAAGAAGAGGCTGGACAGAGATTAAGGCCATCTCCATTTCCGGAGTACAGGGAGACGGAACAGCAACTGCAAGACTGAAGGGATATCAGGAAGGTATCAATGAAGCAGGCGGAGAGTTCTTGGAGAAGGAAATTCAGTATGCTGACGCAGTAGCAGATAAGGCTGTAACTTCATGCGAAGCTATTATGCAGAACCACCCGGGAAGGAATCGCTATCATCGCTTGTAACAATGACGATATGGCTATCGCAGCAGCAAGAGCAGCTAAGGGTAACGAAGCACACAAGAACACCATTTTTCATGAGCTTCGACGGCATCAAGTCCGCATGTGAAGCTATCCTTGACGGAACAGAGTCTATGTCTGTTGCACAGGAAGCTTATGACATGGGATACAAGTCTGTAGCGGCAACTGTAGCAAAGTTAAACGGAACAGAGCTTCCAGAGTTCATCAACTCCGGCGTATCCGTAATCACAAAGGACAACGCGCAGAAGACTTGATGACCTGAATTCTTACTTAGGAAAGTAATCAGAGCTTTGAAAATCAAATCAGCCGGAAGATAGCAGATGCTTCCGAGCAAAAATGAAGTGAATCTAAAAGCACAACAAAGGGATGTTTCTCCTCATAAGAAAACATCCACTTTTCTGAAAGAAGATAAAAAGAATTTTTCAATTATATTTTTTTGTGAAAATCATAACAGGCACTATACACAAGAGTAAAATAAAGGGAAAGCATGAAGGAAAGTATGTCACAACTGAAGGATGTACGCAAGACCTTCCCAGTGTGGTTGCGCTAAGCAAGATGCAGTTAGATGTACGTGAAGGCGAGATTTTAGGATTGATCGGAGAGAATGGAGCAGGAAAGTCTACGCTGATTAAAGTATTAACTGGGGTATACCATCCGGATGAGGGGCAGATCATCGTAGAAGGACAGGAAAGACAATTTAAAACTCCACAGCAGGCCATTTCTGCGGGAATATCCTGCGTGTATCAAGAACTGAATATTGAGAAGCTGCTTTCGGTAACCGACAATATGTTTATCAACAGTGCGATTCACAAAGAGCCATTACTGGACTATGGAAAAATGCACCAGATAGCTCAGGACATGATGAAGAAGTTGGGATTGGATGTGGATGTGCGGAAGCCGGCAGGACACTACGGCATGGGAGTTCAGCAGATGATTGAAATCTCCAAGGCGCTTCTGGCAAATGCCAAGTGTATCATCATGGATGAGCCTACTTCTTCCTTATCGGAAAAAGAGGTAGAAGAGCTTTTGAAAATCTGTAGAGATTTACGGGCGCAGGGGATTGGCATTATCTTCGTGTCCCATAAGCTGGAGGAGCTGTTCCAACTCTGTGACCGGATTACCGTTATCCGTGACGGAGAATACATTGATACCAAGGACGTGGCGGATTGGGACAATGACAGCCTGATTAAGGCTATGGTAGGCCGTTCTCTGGATAACCAATTCCCGAAGGAAGCAGGCGTGCGTTCTGAAAAACCATTGTTGGAAGTAAAGAATATTCACCGTAAGGGCGTGCTTCACAATGTATCCTTTAAGGCTTATGGCGGAGAGGTTTTAGGATTTTCCGGACTGGTAGGTGCGGGAAGAACAGAAACCATGAGAGCCATCTTTGGAGCAGACCCCATTGACGGAGGAGAAATCTATATCCGTGGGGAAAAGGTGGATATTAAGAATCCCAAAGATGCTATCCGGGCTAAAATTGCTTTCCTGACCGAGGACCGGAAGGGACAGGGACTGATTTTAAATGAGTCCATCCAGAACAATCTGATTTTAGCGAATTTAAAGGGTTATCAGAAGGGCTTGTTCTTAAGTCAGAAGGATATGGATAGCATGGGTGAGGGCAGAATTCAAGAGCTAAGCATTAAGTGCCCGAGCCAGGAAGAAAGAGTAGGACAGCTTTCCGGCGGAAACCAGCAGAAGGTGGTTATTGGAAAGTGGTTAAATACCAATGCAGATATCTATATCTTGGATGAACCTACCAGAGGAATCGACGTAGGGGCCAAGGTTGAGGTGTATCAGGTGATTAACCGTTTGGTAAAAGAGGGAAAATGTGTCATCATGGTGTCTTCCGAAATGCCGGAAATCCTGGGAATGAGTGACAGGGTACTGGTAATGCGCGAAGGAAGAATAACCGGAGAAATGTCAAGAAGTACAGATGCTTTCAATCAGGAATCCGTGATGAAAGCAGCTTGGGAGGTATAAGATGCAAAAATCAAAATTAGGAAATTTAAGTAATTATATTGGAACATTTGCGGCACTGATCATTCTGTGTATCGCATTGGCATTGGCTTCTCCCAACTTCTTGGATAAGGCGAATTTAATGTCCATCTTAAAGCAGACCTCCTTTAACGCCCTGCTTTCCACCGGAATGTTGCTTACCCTGATTACCGCAGGAATCGACCTTTCTGTAGGAGCTACCGCAACCTTCGGAGCCTGCGTAGCAGGAGCTATGGTAAGAATGGGAGTGACCAATCCGGTATTCTTGTTCTTGGCTGTGTTAGTAGTAGGCGGTGTTGTGGGACTGATTAACGGCCTTCTTCTTACCCGTCTTCACCTGCCTCACCCTTCGTATCCACTCTGGGTATGAAGAACGTGCTTTGGGAGCAGCTTTAGTATCACTTCCTCTCAGATGATCAGCTTCTCCAACACCGGAGCAGAAGGCATCATGGTACTGGGAAGTGCCACCATCTTAGGGGATTCCCTATCAGCTTCGTAGTGGTAATTTTGATTTACATTCTTATGCATATCCTTCTGACAAAAACTGCCTTAGGTCGTTCCATCTACTGTGCCGGAGGAAATATGGAGGCTACCCGCCTTTCCGGAATTAATGCGGACAATGTATTAACCTTCTGCTATGTGCTTTCCGGCTTTATGGCAGGCTTTTGCAGGATCGTATCCATCGGTCGTTCCGGAATCTCCAACGGTGCAAATGCTATCCAGCCTTACGATACCGATGCTATCGCAGCCTGCATTATCGGCGGAGCTTTCCTTCATGGGAGGAAAGGGAACCATGGTGGGAACCATGCTGGGCGCATTAATCATTGCGGTACTCAGAAATGGATTCACCCTGCTTTCCGTACCATCCGCTTGGCAGAACCTGGTGCTTGGTTTGGTAATCATCGGAGCCGTACTTGACGTAACAAGAGAGAATGCAGAAGAAAAAGAAATAAGACAAATTTCTATCAGGTCTATTCCATCGAAAATTGAATAGCTGAAAAATGAATCTAAAGCGGATTTGTTCCTAAAAATATGTGGGCAAGAATAACTCCACTGTTAGTGAACAAATCCGTGATTTTTTTATGGAAACAATACAAAATAGAAAACATACAACAATAGGAGAAAAATATGAGCGAGATTAAAGTGGGCATCGTAGGGACTGGGACGCTTAGGAAAGGTACACGCAAGAAACATTGCCTTTAAAATTCCCAGAGCAAAGCTGGTGGCTGCCTGCTCCATTATGGAAGCGGAACTACAGTACGCAAAGGAAGAACTGAAGGTTTCAGAAACTTTTACTTCTTATGAAGAGATGCTGGACAAGGCAGATTTAGATGCAGTAGCTATCGTAAGCTCCAGCCCCTGTCACTGTGATCAGATTGAAAAGGCTCTAGCTAAAGGCCTCCATGTCTTTACAGAAAAGCCTCTTGGGGTGGATGTGGTAGAATGTAAAAAGGCAGAGAAGGCAGTGGAAGCCCATCCTGACCAGGTGTTCTTCTTAGGCTTTATGCGCCGTTTTGATCCCTCTTACAGCTACGCGAAGAAAAAGATTGAAGAGGGTGCTATCGGAACTCCCTATATGGTAAAGGCAACCGGAATCGATCCGGAGGCGGCTGTAGAAGGAGCCATCAAGTTTGCCCCCACCAGCGGAGGACTGTTTATCGATATGGCAAGCCATGATGTAGATCTGATTCGCTGGTTCTTGGGAAGTGAAGTGAAGGAAGTATATGCTCTGGGAGCCAACTTCAAACATCCGGAATTTTTATCCTGCAACGATACAGAAACCGAGCGGCATTGTTCCAGCTGGAAAATGGAGGAATTGCGGAGCTTCATGTAGGAAGAACCGCAGCTCATGGTTATCATATTGAAACAGAAATCGTGGGAACGGAAGGCAGCATCAGAATCAGTCCTGTGCCGGAGAAGAATCTTGCCATCCTCTATGACCGTTACGGAGTACGCCAAGAGTGCGTAGAAAGCTTCCCGGAAAGGTTTGATGAGGCGTACCTTTTGAAATGCAGGAATTTATTCAGTGCATTATCGAAAAGAAGAAGCCGAAGCTTTCCGTATATGACGGAACCCGGGCAACAGAAATCTGCTTCGCCATGAAGAAGTCCTTTGAAGAAAAGAGACTGGTTAAGCTGGGAGAGTAAGTCATTGTGATGAGAGTTTTGATATTCAAGATAAATTTATCCGATAAAAAGCTAGTTTTAAATGGCTTGAAAAACCTCAAAACAAAAGAATTGATTAGAATGTATTAAGAATTAGCTTAAGAACTTCGTAAGCATTTGTTTTTCCTTTGTAATAGACAAGGAGGAAAACATAGTTTATAGTGGACAGGTAACTGGGGCGAGCCCTAAAAATAAAGAAAAATTAGAATTTCTTTAGAAAAACTCTTGAATGAAGAGAATTAAGGGTTATAATCGTCACGCAACTTGGATTATTATTTCCATGAATGAAAAAGGAGAGTGCATTAATTATGAGAAAGCAAACAAAATTGGTTGCAGCTTTATCTGCAACAGCTTTACTTGCTATTGGAGCTTCTGCAGTAACTTTTGCTGCAGGCTGGAACAATTCCACAGGTGAGTGGCAGTACCTTGACAATGATGGCAATGCTGTTACAGATGCTTTGGAGAAAGTCCGGAGACTACTGGTTCTACCTTGGATCCGATGGAAACATGGCTAAGAACGAAGTTGTTCAGAACAACGATGATTACTATTTCGTAAACGGCGATGGCGCTATGGTTACTAACCAGTGGGTATCCTTCGACGAGTCCACAGAGGACGGAAACGATAAGAGATGGATGTACTTCGATTCTACCGGTAAGGCTTACAGAGACAAGAATGACAAGCTCACTGTTTCTGATATCAAGACCATCAACGGCAAGAAGTACCTCTTCGATCAGGAAGGTAAGATGCTTTACGGCTGGTTAGGTGAGGATTCCGCTCTTGTGACTGGCGATGATGCTTGGACTACTGCTAAGTATTACTACGGTGGATTTGATGACGGTTCCGCTCAGCACGGTTGGGTACAGTTAACTGTAAATGACAATGGTGAGGACAGCACTGCTTGGTTCTATTTCGATGACAACGGTAAGGTTTCCCGTGATAAGAAGAAGACTATCAACGGACAGACCTACTACTTCGATGAGAAGGGTCGTATGATTGAGGATTGGTCCACAGCAACCAAGGCTTCCGGAAGCTATTTCAATGCTAAGCCAACTACATCCGATAGCGTTGTTTATGTAAATGGTGACGGTGGAGCTAGAAAGAATCAGTGGATTTGGGCTGTTCCTGCAGAGAGCTATTTACCAAAGGATTTTGAGAATGATTCCGCTTCTTGGTGGTATGCAGATAATAGCGGAAAAGTAGTTACTGATAAGCTTAAGAAGATTAAGGGCAAGGTATATGCTTTCGATAAGTATGGTCGTATGATTTCTGGACTTGCAACTTCTTATAATGGACGTAATGAATTTACCAATGCTTCCGGAATTGGTGATGATGATTTCCAGGATCTTACAGGAGATGTATTCTTAAAGCAAGTTGCTGCTAGCACAAAGATTTACTACTTCTCCGGTGATGGTGAGAAGGACGGTTCCAGAAAGACCGGATACCAGAAGGTAGACTTTGATGATGATACATACGAGATGTACTTCAACAACAGCGGTGAGGCTGCAAACAACTATGTATCTAAGATTAAGAAGTATGCTAATAAGGGTATTATTCTTAAGGCTAACAACGATGATTCTAACTATGGCGTAATTAAGGTTGATAGTGCAAATGTAAAGAAGTTAGGTGAGCAATAATGGTGTTGTTTACTTTGATGGAAGTGTTTCCTTTGCTAACAACGATTATGTATTAGTTAATACAGCAGGAACTGTTCAGACTGGTAAGGTTAACTTGAAGGATAGCAATGATGCTTACTATTCCACTGATAAAGACGGAAAGGTTCTTTTATTCTGGATACAAGAAGCTTTTACACAGTTCAGAATAATGATCACTTTCGAATTTTTGTATATTCTTACAATGGTAAGAATTACCACAAAGTAATTTGTGTTTATAAAAGAACCCCTCTCCGGGGTTCTTTTTATCTAAAAACTACGGCTTAAATCTTCAGAGCATTGCGTATCTCCTAGTCCCAAGGTACAGTCTCGCTAAGTTCGCTTTCGACTAGCGGTACTAAACGCAAGCTTCGCTTTGCTCGCTTTTTGTTAAGTACCGAGGGGTTCAGATTGCCTTGTGGCTAGGAACAGGCAGTGCTCCTTAGTACTCGGATATAAGTGTAGGTAAGGATAGGTTTGGGGAGTTTGTGTAGCGCTATTTCTTTGACTACACGATTATATTATCAACATACGGATATTATCCGGATGTGGAGTATAGAGATTTATCAATCTGGTAGTAAGATAATAAGCGATAGAATACAAGTGCCTTCATACATTCTAAATTTTAATCTAAGCTTTATTCTCTATAATTTTTCATTTTATCTATTCAAAAATCTTAATTTACTTATTATTCATTTCTATTATTTCAATTTCCTACAGGTGACTTAGATGAAAAAACAAAATTCTACTAATGCTAAGATGAAAAATCTAGTCGTTTAAAAGCTAATTCTAAGAGAAAAAGAAGAAAGATAAATGCTTTGGAAAAGAAAAAGATTATCGAATCTCTTACTTTGATGGATGACCTCTTTATGGAAGTGGTTCTGGAAGAACAGGCTTTGTACGGAGTACATTCTGCAAACGATTCTGGACAAAATCTTCCTTAAAAATTAAAAGGAACAAAGACTTCAAAAAGAGGTTGCCAAATCTGCATGGAAGAGCACTGGTATTAGATTGCTTATGTATGGATGATAAGGGCTTACTTTATAACATTGAAGTACAGAATTCATCTGCCGGAGCAATTCCTAAAAGGGCGCGTTATCATGCCGCTCTTATGGACATGCATAGCCTTAAGAAGGGAGAAAAGTTTTCCAAATTACCGGAGAGCTATGTTATATTTATTACAGATAAAGATGTATTGGGAGAGGGAGAACAACTCTAACAGATCGAAAGAGTTATCAGGAAAGTCCGGAAGCTTGTTTTCGGGATGGTTCCCATATCCTATATTTCAACACAGCAAGACAAGATGACAATGCATTGGGGAAACTGGCTAGGGATTTTAAAGAAGCCAATCCCAAAGAAATTCAGTCAGAAGTTTTGTCTCATAGAGTAGCCTCATTAAAGGAAGGTAAAATAGATAGGGAAGGAGAACAGAAGATGAATGTCTTATTAGAGAAGTATAGAAAGAAAGCAGTAGAGGAGGGTATAGAAAAAGAGGCATAGAAAGGTATAGAAAAAGGCATAGAGAAAGGTATAGAACAAGGTATGCAGCAAGGTCTTGAACAGGGAAAGAATCATTTGGCAAATTTGATTGGTCGACTTCTGGAAGCAGGACGGATGGATGATCTTAAGAGAGTTTCTTACGATGAAGATTGCCGAGAAAAGCTTCTGAAGGAGTTCAGCTTTAAAATACCTTCTCATTAATTTAGTGTCAAAAAACATCAGTACTGTTCTTTTTGTGGAGTATAGGAGATTCCTCCACTAGTAGAAATATAGGTATATAGAACAAAATGTGTTGATAAAAACCGCTCTATACTCTTGTAAATCAAGGCTGTAGGGCGGTTCAATTTTATTCAAAAGAACTTTGAGGATGGAAGAATTATAAAGCTCTGGAGTACTAACTGCCCACTATCATTAAGGCACGCTCCCGCTAAGCTTCCCCCGGCTAGCGTTACCAAACTCAAGAGCATTGCATATATAGGGGGCTGGAGCTCCTTAGTTCTCGATATAGGCGAAGATGTGGATATGCAGTGCTCCTATGTTTTAGGATATGTCAAATGGTGAGAATAGGCAGTGCTCCTAAGCTATCGAAGATGCCAAAGAGTGGTGATAGGCATTGGAAGGATGGGCTGTGCTATTTCATCAACTATCCTTTTATATTATCAATATACGGATATTATCCGAATGTGGAGTATGGAGAGTCCTCTGCTTGTAGTAAAATATGAATCAGTGCAATACATAAATTGTTGAACAGTCTATATCTAAATTACAGAATCTACTTCTCTACTTTCATTTCTTTATTCTACAAATTGTAGTTTTTCCTCGTTATTCAATTCTATTATTTCAATTTTCTGCAGGTGACTTATGAAAACAAACTCTACTGATGCTAAGGTAAAAATCCGGTCGTTTAAAAGCTAATTCTAAAAGTACAAGAAAAAGTTGGATGCTCTGGAAAAAGAAAAATCATAGAATCTCTTACTTTGATGGATGATCTCTTTATGCAAGTGGTTCTGGAAGAACAGAGCTTGTACGAGTATATTCTGCAAAACGATTTTGGATAAATCTTCCTTAAAAGTTAAAAGGAACAAAGGCTTCAAAAGAGGCTGCCAAATCTGCATGGAAGAGCTTTTGGTATTGGACTGCTCTTTTGCACTGATGAAAAAAAGGCTTGCTTTATAACATCGAAGTACAAAAATTCATCTGCCGGAGCAATTCCTAAAAAGGGCTCGTTATCATGCCGCACTTATGGATACACATACCCTAAAGAAGGGAGAAAAGTTTTCCAAATTACCGGAGAGCTATGTTATATTTATTACAGATAAAAGATGTATTAGGTGAGGGAGAACAGTTATATCAAATTGAACGTGTTATCAGGAAAATCCGGAAATTTGTTTAAAGATGGCTCTCATATCCTTTATTTCAATACGGCAAGGCAGGATGACAATGCATTAGGAAAAGCTGGCTAAAGATCTTAAAGAAGCCAATCCTAAGGAAATTAAGTCTAAAGTTTTTGTCTCATAGAGTAGCTTCATTAAAGGAAGGTAAACTAGATCGGGAAGGAGAAAAGAAGATGAATGTCTTATTAGAAAAGTATAGAAAAAAAGCAGTAGAGGAAGGTATGGAGAAGGGCATAGAAAAAGGTTTAGCACAGGGAATACAACAGGGATTAGAACAAGGCCTTGAAAGGGCTTGGAGCAGGGGAAAAATCGTCTTGCTCTTTTTGGTGGGGTCATTTACTGGAATGCAGGACGGATAGATGACCTTAAGAGGTATCTTACGATGAAGCTTATCGGGAAAAAGCTTCTGAAGGAGTTCGGGCTTTAAAAGACCTTCTCATAAAAGTTATTTTCTAAAAAACATAGGTGTTTTTGAGTTTCCTTTATTTCAATACGGCAAGAGCAGGATGACAATGCATTAGGAAAAGCTGGCTAGAGACTTTAAAGACCGATCCCAAAGAAATTCAGTCTGATGTTTTATCTCATAAAGTAGCCTCATTAAAGGAAGGAAAACTAGATCGGGAAGGAGAAAAGAAGATGAATGTTTTATTAGAGAAGTATAGAAAGAAAGCAGTAGAGGAAGGTATAGAGAAGGTATAGAACAGGTATACAACAAGGTCAAAATCGTCTTGCTCTTTTGTAGTAGGTCATTTACTGAATGCAGGACGGATGGATGACCTTAAAAGAGTTTCTTTTGATGAAGAATATCGGGAAAAGCTTCTGAAGGAGTTTGGGCTTTAAGCTACCTTCTCATTAAGTTAGAGTTAAAACACATCAGTGTTTTCTTTATGTGGAGTATAGGAGATTCCGCCACTAGTAGAAACATAGGTTTATAGAACTAAACGTATTTATAAAAACCGCTCTATACGCTTGTAAATCAAGACTGTAGGGCGGTTCAATTTTATTCAAAAGAACTTTGAGGATGGAAGAATTATAAAGCTCTGGAGTACTAACTGCCCACTATCATTAGAGCACGCTCTCGCTAAGCTTCCCCCGGCTAGCGTTACCAAACTCAAGGGCATTGCATATATAGGGGGCTGGAGCTCCTTAGTTCTCGATATAGGCGAAGATGTGGATATGCAGTGCTCCTATGTTTTAGGATATGCCAAATGGTGAGAATAGGCAGTGCTCCTAAGCTATCGAAGATGCGCAAAAGAGTGGTGATAGGCATTGGAAGGATGAGCTGTGCTATTTCATCAACTATCCTTCTATATTATCAATATACGGATATTATCCGAATGTGGAGTAGTAGGAGATTAATCAATCTGGTAGTAAGATAGTAAGCGAAAGACTTAGGTGCCTTCAAAACATTTTGAATTTTAATCTAAGCTAATTCTCTATTTTCTTTTATTCAATTTTTCTATTCTAAAAATCTAAATTTTCTCATTATTCATTTCTCATTATTCTAATTTTCTCCGCAGGTGTCTTGATAGGAAAAAAACAAATTCTACTAATGCTAAATGCTAAAAATCCGGTCGTTTAGAAAAGCTAATTCTAAAAGAACAAGAAAAAGATGTATGCTCTAGAAAAGAAAAAAATCATTGCATCTCTAACCTTGATGGATGACCTCTTTATGCAAGTAGTTCTGGAAGAGCAGGCTTGTACGGAGTATATTCTGCAGACAATTTTGGACAAGTCTTCTTTAAAGTTAAAGGAACAAAGACTTCAAAAAGAGGCTACCAAATCTGCATGGAAAAAGCTTTTGTATTGATTGCCTTTGCACTGATGAAAAGGCTTACTTTATAACATTGAAGTGCAAAATTCATCTTCCGGGGCACTTTCTAAAGGGCGCGTTATCGCATGCCGCTCTAATGGGACACACATACCCTTAAGAAGGGAGAAAAGTTTTCCAAATTACCGGAAAGCTATGTTATATTTATTACAGATAAAGATGTATTAGGAGAGGGAGAACAGCTGTACCAGATTGAAAGAGTTATCAGAAAGTCCGGCAATTTGTTTAAAGATGGTTCCCATATCCTATATTTCAATACGGCAAGGCAAGATGATAATGCATTAGGAAAGCTGGCTAGAGACTTTAAAGAAGCCAATCCCCAAAGAAATTCAGTCAGAAGTTTTGTCTCATAGAGTAGCTTCATTAAAGAAAGGTAAATTAGATAGGGAAGGAGAAAAGAAGATGAATGTTTTATTAGAAAAGTATAGAAAAAAAGCAGTGGAAGAAGGTATAGAGAAGGGAATAGAAAAAGGTCTAGCACAGGGAATGCAGGGATTAGAAAAGGCCTAGAACAAGGCCTGCAACAAGGCCTTGAAAAGGCTTGGAGAAGGGCCAAAATCGTTTAGCTCTTTTGGTAGGTCAGTTACTGAACGCAGGACGTATGGATGATCTTAAGAGGGTTTCTTATGATGAAGCTTATCGAGAAAAGCTTCTGAAGGAGTTCGGGCTTTAAAATACATTCTCATTAATTAATTCTCAAAAACATCAGTATTTTTCTTTATGTGGACTATAGGAGATTTCTCCACTAGTAGAAATATAGCTTTATAGAACAAAACCTGTTTATAAAAACCGCTCTATACTCTTGTAAATCAAGGTTGTAGGGCGGTTCAATCTTTTTCGAAACAACTTTGAGGATGGATATGAGCAAGGGGTACTGCATATATGTGGAGCTTCGGAGCACTAGCTACACCCTTCCCCCAAGGCACGCTCCCTGCAAGTTCTGCCTTGGCTAGCGGTTCTAAACTCAAGGGCATTGCATATATAGGGAGCTAGTGCTCCTTAATTCTCGGTGTAGGCGAATGTGGATATGCAGTGCTCCTTAGCTATTAGAATATGCCAAGGGGTGAGTATAAGCAGGGGAAGGATGTGCTATGCCATTTTATCAACCATACTCTTTTTATATTATCAATATACGGATATTATCCGAAAGTGGAGTATAGGAGATGTCCTCTACTTGTAGTAAAATATGAATCAGTGCAATACATAAATTGTTGAACAGTCTATATCTAAATTACAGAATCTACTTCTCCATTTTTCATTTCTTTTTTTCTACAAATTGTGGTTTTCCTCTTTATTCATTTCTATTATTTCAATTTTCTACAGGTGACTTATGAAAAACAAATTCTACTAATGCTAATACTAAAAATCCGATTGTTCAGAAGCTAATTCAAAGAATACAAGAAAAAAGATGGATGCTCTAGAAAAGAAAAAAATCATTGCTTCTCTGACTTTAATGGATGATCTCTTTATGCAAGTAGTTCTGGAAGAACAGGCTTGCACGGAGTATATTCTGCAGACAATTTTGGACAAATCTTCCTTAAAGTTAAAGGAACAAAGGCTTCAAAAGAGGCTGCCCAATTTGCATGGAAGAGCTTTGGTATTGGACTGCCTTTGCACTGATGAAAAAGGCTTACTTTATAACATTGAAGTGCAAAATTCATCTGCCGGTGCGGTTCCTAAAAGGGCCCGATATCATGCCGCTCTTATGGACACACATACCCTAAAGAAGGGAGAAAAGTTTTCCAAATTACCGGAAAGCTATGTTATATTTATTACAGATAAAGATGTATTAGGAGAGGAGAACAGTTATATCAGATTGAACGTGTTATTAGAAAAATCCGGCAATTTGTTTAAAGATGGTTCCCATATCCTATATTTCAATACAGCAAGGCAAGATGACAACGCGTTAGGAAAACTGGCTAAAGATCTCAAGGAAATGATCTAGGAGATTCAGTGCAGAGTTTTGTCTCGCCACAAGGTAGCCTCATTGAGGAAGGTAAATTGGTGGGAAGGAGAAAAGAAGATGAATGTTTTGTTAGAAGAGTGAAAAAAGCGGTGGAGGAGGTGTAGAAAGGTATGGAGAGATGAAAAGGTCTACTTTAGGGGGATGCAGCAAGGAGTAGAACAGGGCCTAGAACAGGCCTAGGAACAGAAAAGAATCCTTGGCACTTTTGGTTGGTCGACTTTGGAATCAAGGACGAATGGATGATCTTGGAGGTTTCTTGCGATGAAGATTATCGAGAAAATCCTGAAGGGTTCGGGCTTCAAATGTCTTCTCATAAGTTATTCTAAAAAAAGCAAGTGTTTTGGTGTCCTTTATTTCAATACATGAGACTGGATGACAACGTTGAGCTTAAGGCTGAGACTTTCAAAGCTAATCCAAGGGGAGTTCAGTCAGAGGTTTTGTCTCCTTAGGTAGCTTCATTAAGGAGATAATTGGATATAGGGAGGAGAGAAAGAAGATGAATGTCTTATTAGAAAATATAGAAAAAGCGGTGGGGAGGCGCATAGAGGAAGAGATTCAGTGTGCACTCTTTGGTGAGTCAATTACTGAACATACAGACTGGCTAAATGATCTTAAAGAGTTTCTTATGATGAAGTATATCAGGAGAAAACTTCTAGAAGGAGTTCAGGCTTTAAAAATACCTTCTCAATGAATTCAGTGTCAAAACATCAGTATTTTTTTCTTTATGTGGAGTATAGGAGATTCCTCCGCTAGTAGAAATATAGGTTTATAGAACAAAACGTGTTTATAAAAACCGCTCTATACTCTTGTAAATCAAGGTTGTAGGGCGGCTCAATCTTTTTCAAAAGAATTTTGAGGGTGGAAGAAATATAAAGCTTTAGAGTACTGGTTATCCCCTAGCCCCAAGGAGTGCTCCCGCTAACTTCGCCCGACTAGCGGTACTAAACGCAAGCTTCGCTTCGCTCGCTTTTGTTAAGTACCGAGGGGCTCAGATTGCCTTGGGACTAGGGAGATAGGCAGTGCTCCTTAGTTCTCGGGTGTAGGCGAAGATGTGGATATGCAGTGCTCTTTAGCTCTCAAATATAAGCGAAGGTGAGAATAAACAATGCTCTTGGCTTTCAGATAAGCCGAAGGGTGAGAATGAGAGCGCTCTTTTATCAACTATACTCTATATTATCAATATACGGATATTATCCGAATGTGGAGTATAGGAGAAGTCCTCTGCTTGTAGTAAAATATGAATCAGTGCAATACATAAATTGTTGAATAGTCTATATCTAAAATACAGATTCTACTTCTCATTTTCATTTTTTTATTCTACAAATTGTAGTTTTCCTCTTTATTCGTTTCTATTATTTCAATTTCCTACAGGTGACTTATGAAAAACAAATTCTACTAATGCTAAGGTTAAAAAAATCCGCTCGTTCAGAAGGTAAATCAAAAGTGCAAGAAAAAGTTGGATGCTCTGGAAAAAGAAAAATCATTGCATCTCTCACTTTGATGGATGATCTTTTTATGCAAGTGGTTCTTGAAGAGCAAGCTTTGTACGGAGTATATTCTACAAACGATTTTTGGACAAATCTTCCTTAAAGTTAAAGGAGCAAAGACTTCAAAAGAGGCTGCCAAATCTGCATGGAAGAGCATTAGTCTTGGATTGCCTTTGCACTGATGAAAAAGGCTTACTTTATAACATTGAAGTACAAAATTCATCTGCCGGGGCAATTCCTAAAAGGGCGCGTTATCATGCCGCTCTCATGGACACGCACACACTTAAGAAGGGAGAAAAGTTTTCCAAATTACCGGAAAGCTATGTTATATTGATAATACAAATGGAAAAAGACTTAAAATTCGATACAAGCTTGCTTGCATGAGGATTTTAAGTCTTTTGACACGACAAAAACATGAGTAAGAAGCCATTTTTTGAAAATGAGCGGATTACGAATGTTTTTGTAAGGATTGCGAGAAGCGAAGCTGTAGCAATCCTGTATCAAAGATGTATTGGGAGAGGGAGAACAGCTGTACCAGATTGAAAGAGTTATCAGAAAGTCCGGCAATTTGTTTAAAGATGGTTCCCATATCCTATATTTCAATACAGCAAGGCAAGATGACAACGCGTTAGGAAAACTGGCTAAAGATCTCAAAGAAGCCAATCCTAAGGAAATTCAGTCTAAAGTTTTGTCCCATAGAGTAGCCTCATTAAAGGAAGGTAAATTAGATAGGGAAGGAGAAAAGAAGATGAATGTTTTATTAGAAAAATATAGAAAAAAAAGCAGTAGAGGAAGGTATAGAAAGGTATGGAGAAAGGTATCGAGAAAGGTATAGAACAAGGTATACAAAAAGGTCTTGAACAGGGAAAGAATCATTTAGCACTTTTTGATTGGTCGACTTCTGGAAGCAGGACGTATGGATGATCTTAAGAGAGTTTCTTATGATGAAGTATATCGAGAAAAGCTTCTGAAGGAGTTTGGGCTTTAAGCCATCGAAGATTATGATAAAAGAATGGACTATAAGATAAAGGAGCAACTTTGGATACGAAAGAGAAATTAGCTGAATTAAAGGAAATAATTCAAAAAGCGAATTATATTGTTTTTTTTGGTGGGGCGGGCGTATCTACAGAAAGCGGTCTTCCGGATTTTCGTTCTGTGGATGGCTTATATCATCAAAAATATGCCTTTCCGCCGGAGGAAATCTTGTCTCATGATTTCTTTATGACGCGACCTAAGGAGTTTTACCAATTTTATAAGGAAAAGCTTTTGATTCCGGGAATTCTACCGAATCCTGCTCATTATGCTTTACAAAAATTGGAAGAGCAGGGGAAGCTAAAGGCAATTATCACCCAAAATATTGACGGATTGCATCAGATGGCAGGTTCCAAAGCGGTATATGAGCTTCATGGCAGTATTCATCGCTATTATTGTGTGAAGCATCATCATCAGATTCCGGAAGAAGAAATTGACTTTTCAACACCTATTCCTTTGTGTCCTCATTGTCGTAGCCTGATACGTCCGGATGTGGTTTTGTATCAGGAAGGTTTGGATGAAGGCATTCTTTCAGAGAGTATCGCTCATATTCAAAATGCGGATTTACTGATTATAGGAGGGACATCCCTAACGGTGTATCCTGCAGCCGGCTTGATTCGGTATTTTCCTCATCATGGAAACCATAAGCTGGTTCTTATCAATAAAGAGGAGGGACGACTGGATACGGAGTGCGACTTGGTGCTCTATGGAAAGATTGGAGAGATTCTTTCGGAAGTGCTAAGTTAAGGAGAAGAGATAAAGTATTCAGAGGCGGTTTTTACTGCCTCTTTTTTTCATAGAAATTCTATAATAACGCCATAAAAATCCGTAATAAAAATAACTTATATGAAAAAAACTAAATATTTTTTTATACAAATAAGCAGATAGTTTTGCTATAATCATTGGGACATTTTGTATACAGTTTTTATAAAGAATGTAATGGAGTTACCGGAAAGGACAGAATGGAAATGCTCCCCACTACTTTTAGCTCTTACGATAGGCAGAAGTATTGAAATGCATTGCTTTATAAGAGATTAGGAGAACGAGAATGAAGACTTTTTTACAAAGGAAGAACATTGAGATTTCCCTGAAGCGCTATGGGATTGATGCCTTATCCGCTATGGCTCAGGGCTTGTTTTGTTCCCTACTAATCGGAACAATATTAAACACCCTAGGGCAGAGGCTGGGGATATCCGCATTAACCAGGGTGGTTGCCACCATTGGCGGTGTGGATTATACCGTAGGAGCAATGGCTTCCGCTATGAGCGGGCCGGCAATGGCAACGGCTATTGCCTATGCTTTGCAGGCGCCTCCTCTGGTGCTTTTCTCTCTGATAACCGTGGGCTTTGCTTCCAATGCTCTAGGGGGTGCAGGCGGCCCCTTGGCGGTACTCTTTGTAGCGATTCTTTCCACAGAAATCGGAAAAGCGGTTTCCAAGGAAACAAAGGTTGATATTTTGGTGACGCCTCTTGTGACCATTGGCTCAGGAATGCTTTTTTCGGCAGTCTTGGCGCCGGTAATCGGAAAAGCGGCGATTCAGGTGGGAAGCCTGATTATGTGGGCAACAGAGCTACAGCCTTTCTTTATGGGTATTTTTGGTATCAGCCTTGGTTGGTATTGCTTTGACACTTCCCATTTCCTCCGCGGCGATTTGTGCGGCTCTTGGACTTACCGGACTTGCAGGAGGTGCTGCAGTGGCAGGCTGTTGCGCCCAGATGGTGGGCTTTGCCGTCATTTCCTTTAAGGAAAATGGTGTTTCCGGTCTGGTCTCCCAGGGACTGGGTACTTCCATGCTGCAAATGGGAAATATTGTGAAAAATCCCCGGATTTGGATTCCGGCCACCGTTGCCTCTATGATTACAGGACCACTGGCAACCTGTCTCTTCCATTTTGAAAATAACGGTCCTGCGGTTGCCTCCGGTATGGGAACCTGCGGTTTGGTTGGCCCTATCGGCGTTTACACCGGCTGGCTGAAGGGCATAGAAGAGGGAAGTAAAACGGCGGTAACGGCTACCGACTGGCTTTCTCTATTGCTTTTGTGCTTTATTCTTCCGGCAATTTTTTCTTTGCTTTGCTCTGCTTTTTGTCGGAAAATGAAGTGGATCAAAGAGGGAGATATGAAGCTTTCTTCCTAAAGCGAAGCTGTAATGTAAGAACTTGTAAGAAATTTTCTATGGCTTTTTTGTAAAGAACTGAGTATAGTTGGACAGGTCAAAGGCTTTAATTCTTAAAGAATAAGCCAAAAGATAGTCAAGAATATTTGCAACTGTGCATTGCGATAAAGCAAAAGGCAAAAAGCAACAAAGTAAAAAGCAACAAAGTAAGAAGCAATAAAGCAAAAAAGCAGCAATGCAAAAAAGCAACAAAGCACAAAGCAAGTATGTCAGTTCAAGGAGAGGAAAATGGCTTTACAAGGAAAAACAAAGAATGTAGCCATGTTTATGCTAAGCATGGCATTTACGGCGCTTTTTTCCACGGGAGCTTTCGCTTATAATCTTTCGGCGAAGGTAAAGGACGTGGAGATTACGGACAACAGGCAGGAGATTCAGTTGCAAATGGATGCAACAGGAGATAGTAGCGGTACCGACGGATCGGTTTACATTTTCGAAATCAAGCCTTATCAGACAGACCTTGGCGGTCGTACCGATTTTATTGCCAAGGGAAGCCTTGGGGAAAACCAGAAGTTTAATTTCCCCTTGTATGCAGGTCCCGGAGAGCTTCGTCTTTACAGTGCCTTCGTGCCGGCGGTAAAGGTGGGAAGCCGTTATGAAATGATTGCGGATAGAAGATATATTGAGAATCCCGAGGTGGTTGCGGAGAATCAAAGTCCTGCATTAAATCCGGGCAAGAAGGGACTTCGTGTAGATCCTAATATCTTGGATGATGCTTTGAGCCTGAACATTAAGCATGCGGGTGTGGATATTCCTACCCAGCGTTTCTTCGGACAGGGAATTTCCTATTCCTACGAGGGAAAGACCTTCCAGATCAACAAAGAGCTGATTGACCAGCTGGATGGAGAGGTAAAGCGTCTTAGTGATTCCGGAGTAGCGGTTACCGCCATTTTGCTGAACGCATGGAACAATACCGTACCGGAGCTGAATCCTATCGGTGTGAAGGAGCTTCCCAAGGAGCAGGCAGTTTACTATGGCTTTAACGTAGAGTCCGAGCAGGGCTTTAGAGCGGTTAAGGCGATGGCTTCCTTCTTGGCAAAGCGTTATAACGGCCAGAACGGTCACGGTAAGATTACCAACTGGGTAGTGGGAAATGAGATTAACAACCAGTATTGGAACTATGAGGGAGACTATGATGTTTCCACTTATACCAAGAAATTCCAGCGTGCCTTCCGTGTATTTTATACTGCGATGAAGTCCGTTTCCGCCAACGACAACATTATGTTTTCTTTGGATCACTACTGGAACATGTTCCCCGAGGCGGCTCCTGTGGGAAAATATAAGGGAAAGGACGTAGTCTTGGCCTTCCACCATTTTGACAATCTGGAGGGACATATGGACTTCGGTTTAGCTTTACACCCCTATCCTTATCCCATTTCCTCACCGGCATTCTGGGATGATGATAAGACCGGAAAGGTTAACGATACGATTGATTCCCCCATTATCAACTTTAAGAATCTTCATGTGATTACCGATTTTATGCAGTTAGACAGCATGAAGAACAAGAAGGGAGAGGTTCGAAAGATATTCCTTACCGAGGAAGGCTTCACCAGCATTCAAAAGGGACAGGATAAGTCGGATGAGCAGGCTGCAGCAGTAGCTTACTCCTACTATATTGTAGATAACAATCCGTATATTTCCGCGTATCTCATGAGTCGTCAGGAGGATTCCGATGATGAGGTAAAGCACGGACTGGCTTTCGGACTTTCCAGCATCGTGAACCATCAGTTGGTACATAAGAAGGCACACAGCGTCTTTAAGTACATTGATGACGCCAGTGCAACAGAAGGAACGGCAGACTTTGCCAGAGCCATTATCGGTATCGATTCTTGGGACCAGCTTATTCCAAACTTCCGTTTCCCTGGAAGATAAAGAATTGAAAATAAAAAAGGACTGTAGAAAATCAATAAAGCTTTCTACGCAATATAGGTCTGAACCGGGGCCGCTCTCGCTAGCTTCGCCTCGTATCGGATACTAAGCGAAAAACTGCGTTTTACTTGTTTTTCGCAAGTAACGGGCTCAGACTACCCCGAATTCAGGCCTATATTGCTAAGAAAGCATCTTATAGCTTTTGATTTTTACAGTTCTTTTTTAGTATCTAGCGTAAAGTATGGATTTAGTATAGGGGGAAAATATGGAAAAAGAATTGTTGCAATCAATTTTGGAGCTTGGAGGGAAGGGCTTATTGCTCTATCTTTTGGGCATCAATATCCTTTGTTTTCTAAGCTTTGCCTATGACAAGTGGCAGGCCATACAAAAAGGATGGAGAGTACCGGAAAAAGTCTTATTGGGACAGGCCTTCTTGGGTGGCGCCTTAGGAGGAATTCTGGGAATGTATCTTTGCAGGCATAAGACCAGAAAGCCAAGATTCCTAGTCTTGATGCCGGTGGCGATGATGCTTTGGATGTATCTGATATTTGGAAGAAGGTAAAAAGGCTTATAAAAATCAAAAATAAAATTTTTCTAAGCAATATAGGTCTGAATTGGGGCACGCTCGCTAGCTTCGCCACGTAGCGGATACTAAGCGAAAAACTGCGTTTTACTTGTTTTTCGCAAGTACCGACGGGCTCAGACTACCCCTAATTCAGACCTATATTGCCGAAAATTTCTTCATTAATTTGATTTTCACAGTACCCTTTCTATTTATTCGCCTGATGCGTGGATTTCTTGATACGTAGTCATGACAAGCCCTCTTCCAACTCTTTAAATACTTCATCCATGGGTTGTGAATCATCCTTTAATGCTTGAGAATAGCCTGTAGTCATCATGGCATGGAAGGCATCATTCGACATTTCTTCTTGAATGGGGATGGACTTTTTCTCTATTTTTGCAATTACTCTTGTTTTTCGTGATAGACATAAACCATACCTCCTTTTTATAAAATTATAGGAAATGTGTTGTATATTACAACAATTAAAAAGTACAAAAAGGAGCTGTGAAAATCAAAAAAATTTTTTTGATTTTTTATAGCTCCTTTTTCCCTATGCTCCCGAACGGACTCGAACCGCCACTACTGGCGTCGGAGGCCAGCGCTCTATCCATTAAGCTACGGGGGCAATTATTAGCCAAAGTTACAGAGCTGAAATCAGTCTATAACAAAGGTGATAACTTCAAAAGTATAGAACATTCCGCTAAAAAAATTCAAAGGAATAGCGGAGAAAGTTCGCTGTCCTACAATAGCGGAGAAAGTTCGCTGTCCTGCAAAAGTATCTTCAATAACTAAGTTCAACTTCAATCTCCAATAGCAGAGAGACTTCAAACTACATTGGCACGGTAAAGTAGTGGAAATATATTTTTAGAAGTCGTCAGCTTCCTGATAGTATAAAAAAATTTTTAAATTGCCTCGATAAAGAAAAAAAGAAAAAAATTTCTATTCATTTATCCACTGCTTCTTGAAAAATTTCCCATTTGCTATAATAATCATATTGTACAATTTCAGAAGGGTGAGTCTATGCAGGAAGATTTTTTTGACGAAAAATACGCTCTGCTTACAACCAGTTTACCAAGGCAGAGAAGAAGGTAGCGGACTATATTTTACAAAATCCCGATCAGGTTCTGTTTATGTCTATTTCTGATTTGGCGGAAACCTGTAAGGTGGGGGATACCTCTGTTTTCCGTTTTTGTAAAACTATGAATGTGAAGGGCTACCAGGAATTTAAGATGACTCTTTCTCTGTCCATGCGTGGCAATGGAAAGGAAAGCAAGGAGGGAGAAGGGGGCAATGTTTCCTTACAGGATGACAACATTGCTGAGCTTGCCGGAAAGGTTTTGGAAGAAACCATTGATTCCATTAAGGAGACTTATTCTCTCTTGGACTTTAACAAGGTTACGGAGGCTATGAATGCCCTTTCCAAGGCAAAACGGATTCTGTTCTTCGGTGTTGGCGCTTCCATGTTGACCGCGATGAAGGCGATGAATAAGTTCCATCGAATTGAGCCGAAGGTTTACTGTTCGGAGATGGTGAGTCAGCAGCTGATGAGTGCCGCTACTATGGAAAGAGGAGATGTGGCCGTGATTTTCTCCTATTCCGGTGCGACCAGAGATATTGTGGAGATCGCAAAGCTGGCGAAGGAGTCCGGAGCCACTGTGGTATCCATCACCCGTTTCCAGAAGTCGGAGCTTACGGAATATACGGATATTTTATTACTTTGCGGAGCCAATGTGGGCTCTCTGCAGAAGGGCTCCACCTCCGCAGAAATCAGTCAGCTCTTCTTGGTAGACATCATGTACACCGAGTATTATCGGAGACATTACGAGTATTGTAATCAGATTCTGGAAAAAACCACTGTGGCTATCAAAGATAGAAATTAAAGGAAGTGGTCAGAGGAATAGGCTGTCCAAAGCTATAGTTCCCATAATCATAATAGTTTGATATGATTCATGTCTTTATAAAAAAATAGGTCTGAAATAGGAGAGAATACTCCGATTTCAGACCTGTTTGCTTAAGAATAAATCTTAACCGTTTTTCTCTAAACTGTCCCGAAGCTCTTGAATCTTGTCACGATATAGTGCGGCATCCTCGAAGTTTAACTCTGCAGCGGCTGCCCGCATTTTCTTACTAAACTCTCGAATCATCTTCTCAATCTCTGCCTTAGACATGGATTCCACATCCTTTTGGAAGCCCTTCTCATCATCTCGAAGTACCTTGGAGATGGCAATCAAATCTCGAACCGCCTTCTTGATGGTGGTGGGGGTGATGCCGTGGGCTTTGTTGTATTCTTCCTGAATCGAACGTCTTCTCTTGGTTTCGTCAATGGTACGCCTCATGGAGTCGGTAATGGTATCCGCATACATGATAACGTGGCCTTCGGAATTTCGAGCGGCACGACCAACGGTCTGAATCAAAGAGGTTTCGGAACGAAGGAAGCCTTCCTTATCCGCATCCAAAATAGCCACCAGCGTTATCTCCGGAATATCCAGTCCCTCTCGAAGCAGGTTAATGCCCACCAAAACATCAAACTTATCCAGACGCATATCCCGGATAATGGCGGCTCTTTCCAAAGTATCAATATCGGAGTGGAGATACTTAACTCTTACCTTTGCTTCTTGCAAATATTTGGTAAGGTCCTCTGCCATTTTCTTGGTAAGGGTGGTGACCAGAATCTTATTGCCCTTGTCGGTTTCCTTATGGATTTCGGAAAGCAAGTCGTCAATCTGTCCCTTGGTGGGGCGTACCACGATTTCCGGATCCAAAAGTCCTGTAGGACGGATAATCTGCTCTGCCCTTAGGATTTCATGCTCCGCCTCATACTCCCCGGGAGTTGCGGAAACGAAAAAGCATTTGGTTGATTTTTCCCTCAAATTCGCTGAAATTTAAAGGACGGTTATCCAGGGCGGAGGGAAGACGGAATCCGAAGTCCACCAGAGTGGTTTTTCGGGATAGATTTCCGTTATACATTCCCCGAATCTGGGGCAGACTGATATGGCTCTCGTCCACAATAATCAGGTAATCCTCCGGAAAGTAGTCCATTAGGGTGTAGGGAGGCTCTCCGGGCTGGGCAAAGTTTAAGTGTCTGGTGTAGTTCTCAATACCGGAACAAACCCCGGTTTCCCCGAATCATTTCCACATCAAAGTTGGTTCGCTCGGAAAATACGCTGGGCTTCCAAAAAGCTTTTTCTTCACTCTTAAAATAGGCTACCCGCTCATCCAGCTCTTCCAAAAATGTTTTTGCAGGCAATCTTCATTTTCTCCATAGGAATAACGTAGGGGTGGCAGGGAAGACCATGCAGTGCTCAAGCTTTGCCTTGCCCTTTCCGGTGAGGGCATCAATCAGCTGAATTTCCTCGATTTCATCTCCGAAAAACTGGATGCGATAGGCCTGCTCACCTTCGGATGCGGGGAAAATGTCTACAATATCCCCCTTTACCCGGAAGGTTCCACGGCGAAAATCCATATCGTTTCGGTTGTACTGGATTTCCACCAGGTTTTTAATCAATTCATCCCTATCCCGCATCTGTCCGGGACGGAGGGAAATGGCCATATTTAAATATTCCGTTGGGGCTCCCAAACCGTAGATGCAGGAAACGGAAGCTACCACCACCACATCCTTACGCTCGGACAGGGCTGCCATGGCGGAGTTTCGTAATTTGTCGATTTCCTCGTTGATGTCCGAATCCTTCTCAATATAGGTGTCGGTGCTGGGAACATAGGCCTCCGGCTGGTAGTAATCGTAGTAGGAAACGAAGTATTCCACTGCATTTTCCGGGAAAAATTCCTTCATCTCGGAGTAAAGCTGTGCCGCCAGAGTCTTGTTATGGGAAATGATGAGGGTGGGCTTTTGGATTTGTTGAATCACATTGGCCATGGTAAAGGTTTTTCCGGAGCCGGTGACACCCAGCAGGGTTTCAAACTGGTTTCCCTCCTGTAAGCCCTTCACCAGTTTTTCAATGGCAGCAGGCTGGTCCCCCATGGGGGCGTAATCCGAATGCAGTTTAAATTCTCCTGTAAGCTGTGATCTATCCATAAAACTCCTCTTTCTAAAGCGATGTACTTAAGCTTAAAATCAGCACGTTATTTCTAGTATAGCAAATTCATATATGTTAAAAAAGAAATTTACAGTAGAATAGAGGGGAATATAATGCGGGGTTTATCGGCGGGAGAGTCTTGCGCCCTAGGAGAGCAAGCATTTAGTGGTTATAGAGTCTTGCGCCCTAGGAGAGCAAGCATTTAGTAGCTATAGAGTCTTGCGTCTTTGGAGGACAAGCATTCAACAGTGAAAAAGTGTTAGAAGAGAAAGGAGCGAAAATGCAGTATTCCATTTGTACGTTGCCGGGGGACGGAATCGGACCGGAGATTGTAAGAGAGGCCAGAAAGGTATTGGAAAAGATAGCGGAGCTGGAGGGCTTTAGCATTAAGTTCACCGAAAAAGCCTTTGGGGGTGCAGCCATTGACTTGTATGGAGAGCCATTGCCTCAGGATACTTTAGAGGCTTGCAAAGCTTCTGAAGCGGTACTGATGGGAAGTATTGGGGAAAGGTGGGCGTATCCCCTGGTATTCTTTGCCGGTGGAAAAACGCCCTGAGGCAGGTCTTCTTTCTCTTCGGAAGCAGTTGGGCCTTTTTCTGTAACTTGCGCCCTGCTAAAGCTTTTACAAGGAGCTTCGGGATTCCTGTCCTTTGAAGGAAGAAATCATTGGAGATGGCTTTGACATTATGATGATTCGAGAGCTTACCGGGGGCTTGTATTTCGGAAAGCGCTCCATTACCGAGGAAAATGGAGAAGAGGTGGCCAGAGACGAGCTGATTTATCAGGGCCCATGAAATCGAAAGAATCGGACGTATTGCATTTTCCCTGGCAAAGGCAAGGGGCAAGCTTTGCTCCGTGGATAAGGCCAATGTTTTTAGATAGCTCCAGACTTTGGAGAAAGATTTTCACAAAACTGGGAGAGGAAGAGAAGGAGGTGGAGCTTCGCCATGCCTTAGTGGATTCCACTGCCATGGAGCTTGTTAGAAATCCGAGAAATTTTTCCGTGATTGTTACCGAAAATATGTTCGGAGACATCCTTTCCGATGAGATGGCGGAGATTGCCGGCTCTTTGGGCATGCTTCCCTCTGCTTCCTTAGGGGAAAATGCCTTTGGGCTTTTACGAACCCAGCGGCGGCTCCGCTCCTGATATTGCAGGACAGAATATCGCCAATCCCTTAGCCACCATTCTATCCGCAGCAATGCTGCTGGAAATTTCTCTGGGGGAGAAGAAAGCGGCGGCTAGAGTAGAAAATGCCGTGGAAAAGGTATTGGCACTGGGGGGCAGAACCAAGGATATCTTCTCCGGAAAAGAAGGGGAAAAGCTTTTGTCCTGTTCGGAAATGGGGGATTTTGTAGTGGCTCAGCTGTAAAAGTTCTAACAGTTTTTCTTTGCATATAGGTCTGTAATGGGGCACGCTCTCGCTAACTTCGCCTTGACTGAGCAGTGGTTTTTGATAACCACTGCTCACTTTGCTTCGCAAAGCAAATTCCTTCGGAAGTTGGTCTACGTACAGGAGGTACTTTTCTGGAGAAAAGTACCTCCTTAGTAGCACTAAGCTTCAATCGGCGCTTCGCTTGATTTCAGCAAGTGCTGACGGGCTCAGATTACCCCACTTTCAGACCCTATATGCAAGAAAACACTAAGATATTGAACTTTTTCAGCTTTCGCTTTGTTGTAAGAGGAACTTCTTGGAACCTTGTTTGTCAAAAAAAATAATAGAAAATCTTAAAAAAATAGGCAAAACGGAAAAAGCTTGTGGCGACTCCGATTTGCCTTGCTTTATGTGGGGCTCTCCGTATAATGGTAGAACGGCGTAAGCCATGAGAATAAGGAGAGTGGAATGGATAATAATAATGATTTTAAAGGCGGTGAGAATGGAGGCTTCTCCAACTGGGGACAGACGGTTCTCATCGTTTTAATAGCGGCAACAGTAACCTTCTTTATATATACGGTAGCCCAGCGTTTTATGACCAAGGGCATGTCTCAGGAATTAAGCTATAGTCGTTTTCTTTCTATGGTGGATCAGGGACTTGGTGGCCAAGGTAGAGTGGGGAGAGGGACAGATTACGGTTTACCCCAAGAGTAGAGTGCAGACAGAGCAACCGAAGGAAAATCCAAGTAAAGAGGAGAAGGAAGGCATTGCCAGGGATGATGAAGAAGGAAAGGCCTTGAACTTTGATACGTCAAAGGAAGAAACTTCTTTCTCTGAACAGAATTCTTCCTTGTCGCAAGATTCCTCTAAGAATAATGAGGAAGGTCTCAAAGAGAGCGGTTTAAATACGGAAGAGGTTTATTTTAAGGAGGATATTTCCGATAGGACTTCTTGGGAAACTATCCTGGGGATGATTATAAAGAATCATTTGAAGAGAAGAAATAATGCAGGATCCGACAGCTCTTCCGGACTGACGCAGGGAGAAAGCAGAGTCTATTATGTTGTGCCGGTCAACGCGGATGCGGCATCTTTGGTGGAGCGTCTCTATAGACATAACGTGGAGATTTACAGAAAGAGACCGGATAATTCCGCCTTTTTGATGCAGATTATTGTCAGTATTGTACTGCCCTTTGTTTTCCTGATTCTTCTGATGAACACCATGGTGAAGAAAATGGGAGCCTCCGGGGGAGGATTCTCCGGGGTGGGCAAGTCCAAGGCGAAGATGTATATGCAGAAGGACACCGGCATTAGCTTTAAGGATGTAGCAGGTGAGGATGAGGCGAAGGAAAGCCTTGTGGAAATCGTAGACTTCCTGCATAATCCCACAAAGTATACTTCTATCGGTGCAAAGCTTCCTAAGGGAGCCCTTTTGGTAGGGCCTCCGGGAACCGGAAAAACCCTGCTGGCCAAGGCTGTGGCAGGAGAGGCCAATGTGCCCTTCTACTCTCTTTCCGGTTCAGACTTTGTGGAGATGTTCGTTGGTGTGGGAGCCAGCCGCGTAAGAGACTTGTTCCGACAGGCAAACCAGACTGCGCCTTGCATAATATTCATTGATGAGATTGATGCCATCGGTAAGACCAGAGATACCCGTTACGGGGGCAATGATGAAAGAGAACAGACTCTGAATCAGCTCCTTTCCGAAATGGATGGCTTTGATGCGGGGAAGGGAATCATGGTCATGGGGGCCACCAACCGTCCGGAAATCCTGGATCCGGCTTTGCTTCGTCCGGGACGTTTTGACCGCCGTGTCATTGTGGAAAAGCCTGATTTGAAGGGAAGAGTCAACATCTTAAAGGTGCATGCCAAGGACATCAAGCTGGACGACAGCGTGGACTTTGACGAAATCGCCTTGGCCACCAGCGGCGCGGTGGGAGCGGATCTTGCCAACATGATGAACGAATCCGCCATCACTGCGGTAAAAAATGGTAGAGAAAAGGTTAGCCAGAAGGACTTGTTTGAGGCGGTGGAAGTGGTTTTGGTGGGTAAGGAAAAGAAGGATCGTATCCTTTCCCAGCAGGAGAGAAAGATTGTTTCTTACCACGAGGTAGGACATGCCCTTGTAGCGGCAGTGCAGAAGAACTCCGAGCCGGTACAGAAAATTACCATTGTCCCAAGAACCATGGGAGCTCTGGGCTACGTTATGCAGGTGCCTGAGGAAGAAAAAAATATCTGAATACCAGGCAGAGCTTCATTCCATGATGGTGGAATGCCTGGCAGGTAGAGCGGCGGAGGAAATCGTTTTTGAAACTGTAACCACCGGAGCTAGCAATGATATTGAGAAGGCTACGAAGATTGCCAGAGCGATGGTAACCCAGTACGGTATGTCCGAGAAGTTCGGCTTTAATGGGACTTGCCAGACAGGAAAAATATGTACCTGGGAGGTCGGGCTGTCTTAGAGTGCGGAGACGATACCGCTACAGAGGTGGACCAGGAAGTGGCACGCATTTTGAAGGAGTGCTACGAAGAGTCCAAGAAGATTTTTGTTGGAAAAATCGTTTTGCTCTGGATGAGATTGCTAAGTTCCTGATTGAGAAGGAAACCATTACCGGAAAAGAGTTTATGAAGATCTTTTGCCGAAGTAAAGGAAAAGGAAGGAAGAGAAGAGCATCCGGAAAAATTCTTCAGAGCTGAAAGAAGGAACAGAGGAAAAATGAGGGCAAAGAGGAAGGACACTCCGAAGCCTAAGAGGCAGACGCTTCTATAGATAAACCGCATTTTCTGAAAGAAATGATGAAAAAGGTCTGTCAGAGTTCCTTCTCTGGCAGACCTTTTCCCTATGATAAAATACCATATATGACTATGCCCGGTCTCTAAGGACGTACTTCCATAATGTCTGAAACAGTACAGGAAAACAAAAGGCAAAGCTGTCGTATGGTTTCTGTAGAGACCGGTAGGTTTTTCTTCAAACGATGCAGCAGTGCGGCAGAAACTTTGTGGTCTTGAATAAGACGATATTGGCTCACTTGTTCTCGTTCAATCAGTCGCCAAAATGGGGCATAACTAATCACATATACTCCTTTTTAGAATGAGAAAAGGAAGACAAAATATAAAGAATTCTTCTATCTTGTATAATTTTAACATTACTATGCAGATTCGTATAGAAAGGAATAGACAAAATGACTTTTCTTTTCCTCTTAATTCTCCCCATACTCCTGCTTATCTATTCTCACTGGGAAAGAAATCAACTCAGAGTGGAGAGGTATAGGATTTCTACTGATAAGGTAAATAAAGCCTATCGTTTTCTCTTCCTGACAGACCTCCATGACAAGAGCTTTGGAAAGGATAATGCCCTTTTACTGAAAAAAATTGAGGAATTAAAGCCTCGATGGATTTTTCATTGGGGAGACTTTCCTATAAGCTATTCCGGAGAAAAAAACGGCGGAGAGATGAGGTGGAAAAATTCCTGCCGTTTGCTGTATGCTTTTAGCAGAAAAAAATATCCTCTTTACTATGCCTTTGGAAACCATGAGGAAAAAGTTGTTTAGTAAAGAGGATTTTTCAGGGAAAAGCAGCAGGCCTTTCGGAAGGCTTTGGAAAAGGTGGAGCTCTTAGAAAATCGTTCCGTATGCTTAGAGCAGGATTTAGAGCTTAGCGGTTTGTCCTTGGATTTATCCTATTATCGGCCTCTACTTTGGAAGAAGAAAAAACCCTTAGGGGAAAAGGATAAGAAAAATTGGGAAAAGGCTATAGAAGCTACCGGGGAGAATCGGCCAAAAAACATTTTTTTCGTATTGCCTTAATGCACAGCCCCTTTTATCAAGCGGAAATGGAGGCTTTGCCGGTGGACTTGGTGCTGTCCGGACATTTTCATGGAGGAGCTATCGGCTTCCCGGGCTTTGCTTTGATGACCCCCCAGTATAAGTTTTTCGTGAGAAACCCAAGAGGCTTACGAAAAGTAGGGGGACAATGGCATTTTACCGGAAGGGACTGGGAACCCACAGCATCAATGTGCGCTTGGCAAACTTCCCGGAGCTGGCTTGCTTTTGACATTCTTCCGATGGGAGAAGCGTAAGGAGAAAATGATGGAAGAAAAGGTGATTTTTTATAAGCTGGATGCCTTTGAGGGGCCGCTGGACTTATTGCTCCACCTTATTGAAAAAAATAAAATCGATATCTATGATATTCCGATTTCGGAAATCACAGAGCAGTATCTGGAATATATGAAGGCGCTGGAGGAAGAGGATCTGGAAATCGTTTCCGCCTTCCTGCTGATGGCAGTGACGCTTCTGGAAATGAAGGCCAGAATGTTACTGCCCAAGAAGGAGGAAGAGGAAGGGAGGAAGTAGACCCCAGAGAAGAGCTGGTACAGAGACTTTTAGAATATAAAAAAATATAAAAAGAATCAGCGGAATGCTACGAACCAAGGAAGAAACTGCCCCTCAATATCATTGAAAAAGGAACCCAGTATTCCGAAGGAAGTGGAAAAAGTACAAGCCGCCTTTTGGACCTGGAGGATCTGTTGAAGGGCTTGGATATTCTTCGCCTTCGGGAGACCATGAAGGAGATTTTAAGGCGGAAGGAAGCCAGAAAGGACCAGCTTCGGGCAAACTTTGGAAAGATTAAGCGGGAAAAGATAAGCTTGCAGGGGAAAATGCAGGATATTCTGGCTTATGCGAAGAGCCACGGCCGATTTTTTCCTTCCGACAAATGCTAAAAGAAAAAGCAGGGAAAGACGGAGACGGTGGTGAGCTTCTTGGCCATTTTGGAGCTGATGAAAATGGGAAGATTACTCTAAGCAGGAAAAATGCCTTTGGAGACCTGGATATCACTGTTAATAAAGAAGCGGAGCAGGAAGAAATGGATCTGACGCTGGTGGAAGATTTTGATTAATAAAGCTTTTAGAAGGGAGTAAGGCAGGTGGAGGAAAACGAACAGTACTCTTTGAAGGAAGAGTTGGAAAAAACTTTGGCAGGGGAAGCTGCCGAAGCCTTACGGGATAGGGATTCGGTGGAAGAAAAAGCCGAAGGCTCTCGGGATAAGGCCCCGGTTCTTAGCTTGCAGGAAGAAATAGAAAGAGAAGATGCCCTAAGCTTGCAGGAAGAGGAAGATTTACTGGAAGCTCTTTTTGTTTTCTTTGGGAAGAACCGTGAGTCTGGAAGAAATGGCAATTTGTCTGCACATGGGTGTGGATGGAGCAGAGCTTGCGGCAGAGCGTTTACGGAAGAAATATGAGGAGCGACAGGGAGGGCTTTTGATCCGAAAGCTGGAGGGAAAATATCAGATGGTCAGTCATCCCAAAACCTATGATGCTTTGATTCGGGTGGTTAAGCAGAGTAGGAAACCGGTGCTTTCCGATGTGCATTTGGAAACCCTTTCCATTATCGCCTACTGCCAGCCGGTTACAAAGGCAGAGGTAGAGCGGATTCGTGGGGTAAAGTCCGACCATGCGGTAAATCGTTTGGTGGAATTCGGCTTGATTGAAGAAGTGGGCCGTTTGGACGCTCCGGGAAGACCTGTGCTCTTCGGCACCACAGAGGAGTTCCTGACTCGTTTCGGTGTGGATTCTCTTGCCTCTCTTCCCAGCCTTCCCAAGGATTTGGAGAAGCTTTTGGAAGAGGAAGTAACGGAGGAATTAAAGGACAGCCTTGGCTTAGAGCCGGAGAAGCCGGAAGAGCCTAAGGAAGAGAAAGTAGAAGAGGCCCAAGAAGAAAAGTCGGAAGAGCCTAAAGAAGAGTCGGAAGAATCTAAAGAAGAGAAGCAGGAAGAGTCTAAAGAGGAACAGCCGGAAGAAATGGAAGCGGAAGACAATGTAGAGGAAGAAAATCCGGAGCCGGAAGTTTTTCTGATAGCGAAGAAGAAAAAGAACCGGACGAAGCTTCGGATGAGGCGGAAGAAGTAGAGGAAGAAAATACAGAAGAAATTATAGAAGAAAGTTCAGAAGAAAGTACAGAAGGGCAGGAGGACGCGAAGGCATTGGACCCGGAACAGTAGGCAGGGACCTTTTGTAAGAGGAAGAAAGCTTTATTGAAGCTTATCTTATGGAATTGGAAGCGGAGAAGGAAGTAGAGCTCGAAGAAGACAAGGACGAGGACAACGAAACGGTCGAGAAATCAGAAGCCGAAGATGAATCGGAGGCTGATGTGGAACCGGAGTCCGAAGAGGAAATAGAAGAGATACAGGAGCCGGAACTCGAAGAAGAACCAAACCTTCTCCCTGCAAGGGGAACCTGCCGTAGAAAGCCGTTAAGAAACTGTTATAGAGAAGAAAAGGGAGTGCAAAGTAATTCCTGGAGAAAGGAGAAACGGAAGTGGAGGCTAAGTTAAAAATCAAATATCATGTAAAGGAGCTGGAAAAGCTTCGCTACATTGACGGAAAAAGCGATTGGATTGATTTACGGGTAGCGGAAAAATGTCAGCATGAAGCAGGGGGAATACCGTCTAATCAGTATGGGCATTTCCGTGGAAATTCCCAAGGGCTATGAAATGTTGATTGTTCCCGAAGCTCTGCCTATAAGAACTTCGGGATTTTGCAAACCAATGCCATGGGAGTGGTGGATGAATCCTTCTGTGGAGACAATGACATTATCCACATGCCTATCCTGGCCATGAGAGATACGGAAATTCATATCAATGATCGAATCGGACAGTTCCGCTTGATGCCTCACCAGCCGGAGGTGCATTTTATCGAGGTGGATCATCTGGATAACGAAGACCGGGGGGGCTTTGGCACCACCGGAAAGGCATAATAGGAGGGGAAAATGCAAAAAAGGAAGAACAAAAGAGGAAAAAGCCTAAGTTCTTTTCTGCTACTCTTTCTCCTTCTCTCCTTAAGCCTCTCTGCCTGTAAGAATAAGGCGAAGGAATACCGTCTTCTGGGCATCGAAGCCTTGGAACGGGGAGACGGAAAGACGGCACTGGAAAACTTTAATCTGGCCTTGGAGAAAAGTAACGGGCAGGTATCCGCATTGCAAATGGATATTCTGGCCTATAAGATTGAGGCGGAAATTCAACTTGGCAATATTTCCGATGCGGAGGAAAGTCTGCAAAGCTACAAGACCTTGGCGAAAAAGGATTTGCCCTTGCTGGAGGAGAGAATTGCCGGAAAGAAGCTGATTCAGGAGCTGAGGGGCTGCTTTGAATGACAACAAGCTGGAGGATGCGGAAAAGCTCCTTTCAGAAATCAAGGAAAAGGGACTGGAAGAAGATAGGGAATATCTTTTTGATGGGGCGGTATATCTGGAGAAGACCGCCAAATGGCAGGAAGCTTATGAAGCCTTTCAGCAATACTGTACCCGTTATCCGGGAGATGAGGATGCGAAAAAGGGAGCTTAGCTTTCTGAAAAACCGTATGGAAGCGTTGGAGAAGAATCCTTTGCTGAAAGAAAAGGCGGGGATAGTGGAAAAGCAGGAAACAACGGAGACTACAGAGACAACAGAAGGAAGCAATTAAGAAAAGCAAGATTATTTCAAAAGGAGCTGGAGAATAATCGGAGAAGTTTTCTATCTTGCATGGAGTCTATGTAAAACTTGATTATTTTTATAGCTCCTTTTTAGTGTCAAAAATTCGTAGTCAAAACTTGAATGTTTTTGGAGTTTTTTTCAAAAAAATATTAGAATTAAAAATAGTTTTTAGGAATTTATTCCAAAAACTATCATGAATAAATAGTTTTTTTGGAATTGAATCCAAAAACTTTACTTTCTATAGAAAGGATGCTATTCTCAGCGGGAAGGGAGGTGCCGGGGTGATTATAAGAGAAGAATATCTGAATAAGCTAAAGGCTCTCAAGGATAAACACATTATCAAGATTGTGACCGGAATAAGAAGATGCGGAAAAATCAACGCTACTCCTCCAGTTTCAAGATTGGCTGATTGAGCAAGGGGTTGATCAATCCCAAATTATTTTTATTAACTTTGAGGATCTGGAGTATGAGGACTTGAATAATTATAGAAGTCTTCATCAATATATTAAAGAGAATTTAAAGAAAAACACGAAGACTTATATTTTTCTGGATGAAATTCAAAATGTAGATCAGTTTCCTAAAGTATTGGATAGTCTACAGTTAAACCCGGATATAGATTTGTATGTGACCGGCTCCAATGCCTATATGCTTTCCAGTGAGATAGCTACCCTGATTTCCGGAAGATATATCCAGATTGAGATGCTTCCTCTGTCTTTTAAGGAATATTGTCTGGCAAAGGGGGGCTATGAAGACAGAGCAAGAAAATATACCGATTACTTGTTAAGCAGTTCCTTTCCCTATGCTTTAGCATTGGATTCCGAACCTAATATCATCAGAGATTACTTGGAAAGTATCTACAATACGATAGTAATTAAAGATATCATGAATCGGAAACAGGTGACGGATTCTATGATGCTTCAAAGTGTTTTGAAGTTTATTTTTGACAATATCGGGAATCCCTTCTCCACCAAGAAAATAGCGGATACCATGACTTCCGACGGTCGAAAGATTGATTCTAAAACGATAGAAAAATATCTTGCGGCTTTGAAGGAATCTTACGTCATTTATCAGGCTAAACGCTTTGATATCAAAGGGAAACAGTACCTTAAGACCTTGGATAAATACTATGTGGTAGATATTGGACTTCGATATATGCTTCTTGGCAAACAAGCTATGGATGCAGGCCATATATTGGAAAATATTATTTATCTGGAACTGCTTCGCAGATCCTATGATGTGTATGTGGGAAAGGTAGATAGCTTTGAGGTGGATTTTGTCGCACAGAATCAGGACGGTAATCATTATTATCAGGTGGCTTTGACGGTAAGAGAAGAAGCTACCTTGAATAGAGAATTAAGACCGCTGCGAATGCTTCAGGACGACTATCCCAAGCTAGTCCTTACATTGGATGATGACCCTCCAAGGGATATAGACGGCATAAAGATTCTGAATGCAAGAGACTGGCTACTAGATTTGAAACAGTAGAATGGAAATTGAAACTGTACATGTGGAAATCAAAGTCGTAGACATGGAAAATTTCTTGCTAGGACAGGAAAAGGATAGTATACTTTTTTCTCGTATACTTATACCCAAAGGAGAGTAGCGGATGGCGAAGAAAAAAGCGGGAAAGCAAGTAGGAGAAAGAGGTGGAAATATGGCAAGATATGAGGAATTATCCGTAGAGGAATTGGAAGCCTTAAGAGCGGAATTAAAGGACGAATACAGGCGCTACCAGACCATGGATATGAACCTGGATATGAGTAGAGGAAAGCCCTGTAGAGAGCAGCTGGATTTGAGCAATGACATGATGGATGCTCTGGACAGCAATGCGGATATGTATTCCAGCGAAGGTGTGGATGTTCGAAATTACGGAGTATTGGATGGAATTGCAGAGGCCAAGGAGCTTCTTTCCGACATGATGGAAAATCATCCTGACCATATCCTTATTTTCGGAAACTCTTCTTTGAATGTGATGTATGACTCTATTTCCCGTTCCATGACTCACGGTGTTATGGGAAGTACCCCCTGGTGTAAGCTGGATGAGGTAAAGTGGCTTTGCCCTGTTCCGGGCTATGACCGTCACTTTGCGATTACCGAGTACTTTTGCATTAAAATGATTCCGGTACCCATGACGGAGCAGGGCCCGGATATGGACATGGTGGAGGAACTGGTAGCTTCCGATGAGGCGATTAAGGGAATCTGGTGTGTGCCGAAGTACTCCAATCCTCAGGGCTATAGCTATTCCGATGAGACGGTACGCCGTTTTGCCCGCCTGAAGCCGGCAGCCAGAGACTTCCGTATCTACTGGGACAATGCCTATGGTATGCATCACCTTTATGACCATGAGCAGGATTATTTGATTGAGATTTTGGCGGAGTGTAAGAGAGCGGGACATCCGGATTTGGTGTATAAGTTTGCCTCCACCTCCAAGATTTCCTTCCCGGGCTCCGGTATTGCTTCCATGGCAACCAGCTTAAACAACCTGGAGGATATTAAGAAGCAGGTACAGTACCAGACCATCGGACACGATAAGGTAAACCAGCTTCGTCATGTTCGTTTCTTCCAGGATATTCACGGTATGGTGAAGCACATGCAGAAGCATGCCAATATTCTTCGTCCAAAGTTTGAGATGGTGGAGGATATTTTCGAGAAAAACCTTGCAGGCACCGGCGTGGGAGAATGGACCAAGCCGAAGGGGGGATATTTCATCAGCTTTGAAACCCTGCCCGGCTGTGCCAAGGCTGTAGTGGATAAATGTAAGAAGGCGGGAGTAACACTGACTCCTGCAGGCTCCGCCTTCCCCTATAAGAAGGATCCCAATGACAGCAATATCCGTATTGCGCCAACCTATCCCCCACTGGAGGATTTGCGTATTGCTTCCGAGCTTTTCACCCTCTGTGTAAAGCTGGTGAGTGTGGAGAAGCTTTTAAAGGACAAGAAGGAAGTACAGGCGTAAACGCTAGTCTTCCCCTAAAAATTCCTGTAAAAGATAGGTATAGACCTTTTGGTGCTTGGCCTCCCATTTTAAGCAAAGGGCCTTGGCACTTTCTTCATCGGGAACCGTAAGCTCCACTCTACAGAGCAGGGTGCGATTTTCCCGAATTTCCAACTGCACAAGGTATTCCTTTGTGTCTGTCTCCGAATAATCGGAATATAGGGCCGCCTCACTTTGCAGGCGGCTTTTGTTTTTGGAAAGAAAGAGGTCTATATCCTCCCGTACCAGCTCCGGAATATCCTGGGAAAAGAAGTTTAATGTCTGCTTGCCCTCCTCCGTGATTTCGTAGCGGGTGGTGCTTTGGCTGTGTTCTGCGGAAATGAGAGAAGCCTCCACCAAATCATTGATACATTGCTGTAAAGTGAAATAGGTGGTATATTCATTATCTAAAAAAAATTCGCTAAGCCGACTGTTGCTTAGGGGGTATTTTACGGAATGAAGTAAGTAAAGAATCATCAGTTTGTATTGTGTCAATGCTTCTGTAGCCATAAATTCCTTTCTTTATCCCCTAAAGGGGGGTCTCAGCTTATTCAGAATATAAATATTTGCAAAATGCGCTTTTTTCTAAGAAATACGCTATACTGCTCTAGGGAAAATATTTTTCCTAAAGTCGGCTTTCCTCTTCGTGAGAAAAGACTTTTAGCCCAAAAGAGAAGCAATCTTTTAGCGCAAGAGAAAAAAGCAAAGAATGGAATTAGTTTAACAGAATTGTAAGCCTAGTTGCAATAGAAGGAAGCGTTAATGGAAAATTCTGTCTTTCTCGAAAGGGCTTCCTGTGCTAAAATAAAGCCCTATGGAGAGTTTGCTATGAGAGAAAAATCAATAAGTTAGCCAGAGGAATTATCGAGGAAGGAATCCCTTCCCTGCATTTTTCTGTTGAGCAGATTATGGCTGTAATTCCTTATAGAGAGAGTCGAACCTTTGAAATCTTTTTGCAGTCGGTAAACGGCGTTGCCATGCGAGGCCTGGTCTATGCCAAGGGTCCCTATCTTACCCTGCATAAATCCGCCTTTGGAGGTGTGCGTACCAAGGTAAGCTTTACCATTGATACGAAGAATCTGGGGGATGAGGAGGAAATCAAAGGGAGCTTTTGCTTTGTGTACAATGGGGGAGAGAAGCGAATTCCCTATTCCTTTGTGGTGGAAAAGCAGCCCTCTGCAAAGCAAATCCATGAGATTAAGGATTATTCTCATTTGCAACAGATGGCTGAGGAGGACAGAAAGGGCTGTAGCAGAATCTTTGATTACAGCGACTTTTTGGAAGCTCCTATTTTTCAGGACATTACCGCCCTTAGACTTTATGAGCTTTTAAAGCCCTGCGGGGACAGGACTCTTGCTTTAGAGGAGTTTTTGACTTATTTCTCTCATCGGCCTAAGAATGCCAAGAAGGGAGGTGCTTCCCTACCAAAGACGGGAGGAAAAGGGAGGAGGTTCTTCATTTTCCGGAGGATGCAAGTCTGGAAGAAAAGATTACGGAGTGCATCCACAGAGGAGATTGGAGCCTTTAGTGCCTTTGCTCTTTATAAAAAAGGTGTGGAGGAGAATGTTAAGATTACCAAATTGTACGAGAATCTCCTTTATGCTATGCCCATGGACTATGCGGAAGAACTGCCTAAAGGGGTGTATCTTTATTTCTCCTATGAGTATCGTTTAGAAGAGGGGATTAAGCTTCCTCTTTATTATAATATTTTGAAGAATTTCCAGGAAGGTTCCGAGATTTTCTCTCACTTTGCAAGGCCGATGCAGGACTATGCCATTGCCTGTCTTTGCGGGGGGAAATCAATGAGGAGCTGGCTTTGTTGTATAGCAAGCTGATTTTACCGGAAATGATTGATGAAAGGATGGCGGAGTTCCTTCCTAAGATTTTAAACAGCTATCTGGTGGAGGTGGAGGATCAGAGCATTGAGCGTCTGGTACTGACTCACCCTGCTTTGCGAAGGGAATGTTCCTTCCCGGTGAAGGGGGGATTTTGTACAGTGCCCATGCCCCTTCCCAATATGATTCTGCTTTTCCAGGACGCCTTAGGAAACCGTTACAGTCGGGTACCCCTACAGAAAGACCAGACTGATGGAAGAGGCGGAATTGGAGAAGAAATGCCAAAGCCTCTCTGAGGACAAGGGCATTTTCCTGATTCGGAAGACTCTTGCCTTGGTGGAAAAGGGAATTTCCGACAGTAAAGACTTGGAACTGATGGAAAAAGCCTTTTCCTATGAGGATTTTACCCTGTATTTTCGGATGAAGATTTTGCATCTGATTCTTTCCTATCATAAGAAGGCGGAGGGAGTAGAGTTCCCGAAGGAGAATCTGGAATTTCTCCATGCTCTTCCCTTTGGGGCTTTAAAGAAGGAAGAGAAGGAGGATGTGCTTAGTGCCCTGATTTATCGGGGGGACTATGACAAGGCTTTGGAATATCTCATTGCCTATCCCTATCTTTCCTTGGATAAGCGGGCTTTGGAGGCATTTTTAGAGGGGACCCTTTCCGAAGGGCAGGGAGAGAAGGTTTACGGAGAAGAGGAAAGGAGATGCTTTTGTATCTTTCGAAAAAGCATTTCTTTCCAAGCTGGAAAAGGACAGTATTCTTCATTTCCTTTTTGGAGGAATATAACGGTACCACGGAAGAGATGCTGCAAATGATGCGGGCAGCAGACCAAAGGAAGCAGCAGAAGGCGAAGATTCCTTCTTCCTCCTTCTTAAATATGGGAGAGCGGCTTTTGGCCCAGAGTCTTTTCACGGAAAAACGGAAGGAAAGCGAAGAGATTTTTGCCCTCTATACCCGTTACGGGGGGGCGGATCCTTTACTTCTTCGTGCCTTTTTTACAGCCTATTCCGCCTCTGTCTTCCTGGGACAGAAGCCGGAAAAAGAGTGGATTATACAGCAGATTTTTGAAGAAGTCCGGGGAGAAAGTCATAAGGAAAGAGTGCCGGTGCTTTATCTTTTGGCATTGAGTCTTTCTTTCTCCAAGAGAAGGGAGCTTAAGGAGGAAGAGCTGGAGGAGCTTAACGCCTTCCTGCCGATTCTTTTGGAAAAATCTTTGATTTTCAGCTATACCAAGGAGCTTGGAAAATTTGTTTCCCTGCCCAATGAAATTTTAGAAAAGTCCGTCCTGGAGTATCACGGAAGAGAAGAGGAAAAGCCTTTCCTGTCTATCAGAAATCAGGGAGAAGAGGAGTTCCACAGAGAGGAATTACAGGAGTGCTATCACGGCATTTACACTGCATCCTTCCTGCTTTTCCCGGGAGAAAGCATGGAATATCGCTTTACTTTGGGAAAAGAGGACACGCTATTGTATCAGTCCACCCTGAAGAAGGAGGACTCCGAGAAATCCTATGCCGGAGAGGATGCCTATACCAAGCTTTGTCGGATGTGTGAGCTGATGACGGAGAAGCAGGCAGAGCCTTTACTGGAGATGATGGAAGAGTACGGCAAGAAGGAAATTGCTTTATCGAAATTACTGGAGGAGTAAGAGAAAGAGGTATTTGTGAAAAGCATTGGCATTAGTTTAGGGATGATTATACCGACATTTCCTATATCAGGAAGAATATACATATCGCTTTTCCTACTCTTCTTTGTAGAGAGAAGGAGGGACTGAGTTTTCTATCGGTGAGGAAGCATACAAGAAGAATCTCACCGGAGGAGTGGTACTGGTGGACAAACTTCTGTCCCTGTTTAAGAAAAAGGGTAGCGCCACCATAGAAGGACAGTGTTATGAGGCGGAGGAGCTTCTGTCTATCTTCCTTCGTTCCCTGCTGAGAGAAGGAGAGAAGCGGATAGAGGAAAAGGAGCTCTGGAGGAAGAGGGAAAGGATACTTTTAGTCCTTACCCTTCGGGAGGGAGAGCCGGAGCTCTTCAAAAGATTAAAGGAGCTTTTTGGAAAAGCTTTTCGGAGAGGAGTATTCGGTGCAGTGCATCAGCCACACCGAGGCCTTTGCCCACTACCTTTTACGGCAGGATAAAACCCTCTATAACCGATTGGTGGGCATGTTTGAATTTTCCAACCAGGTGCTTCACTACTATGAAATGCAGGTGTCCAAGGGGCGAAGAAGTATGCCATTTTCCGCTGGGGAAGCCCAGCCGGAGGCCATTTCTTCGACATTATGGAAAAGCCCCAGGAAAGCGGATGGCAGACCAGATTCTTTCCGGGCTTAGCGATAAAATTACCAGAGGGAAGGTCTACAGTGCCTTCTTTTTATCGGGAAAGGGCTTTGAAAGTACGGAATTTGCTCGGGCTTTATGAAGAAGCTTTTAAAGGGAAGAAGAGTTTGTGTGGAATCCTTCCTCTTTGCCATCGGGGCTTTGGAATATGCCAAGCTTTTGGGAAGAGGAGAAGAGGAGGAGTATCTCCTCCTTTGTGAAACCAGGGTGGCTTATGATGTTTCCCTCCGGGTGAGTCAGAAGGAAAGGGAATTTCCTTATTATTTGGCAAAGGCAGGAGATGCCTGGCTGGAAAAGGAAGAGGAGCTTTTGCTCTTACCGGATCAGCAGGATTATATTGATTTTACGGTGCAGCCCTTTGTGGGAAGCAAGGGAAGGCAGCTTCGGATGCTACTGGAAGGCTTCCCTAAGAGAGAGGAGCGTTGCACGAAGCTCTCTTTAAAGAGCCGATTTGTGGATGCGTCCACCATTTTGATTCGGGTGGAGGACAAGGGCTTGGGAGACTTGCACCCTGCCTCCGGAATGGTGATTGAAGAGCGAATCAGTTTGGGAAAGGAGTAAAGCATGGCAGTGATTTTATGTCAAAAAGAAGCTACATTTCCCTATTATTATGAGCGATTGGATATTTCCATCTATTCCTTGGAGGAGCTTTGCTATGCGGTGGGAAAGTATCCCCTCTTGATTCCGGAGCACTTTGTGGATCATCGTCTATTGAATGGGTCAGTACCGGCTTAAACCGCCCCATGCTTTCCGAAAAGCTGAAGCAGTTAAAGGACATGGGAGAGCGGGAGGAGCGTTTGCTTTTCCGTCTGCTTCGGGAGTGCTCCTATTTTACGGAGAGAGAGCTGGAGGATTTTTCCTTAGAGCTTAGAAGGATTCAGGCTTTGTCCGAGCCGGAACGAAAGGAAAGGATGGGAGACAGCTTCTTTTCCTTAAAGAAATACAGAAAGGCCTTGGATGCCTATCAGGACGCATATCATTTGGAGGAAAATGGCAGAAGGCTTCGTAAGATTGCAGAGTCCTACCTTTATCTAAAGCAGTTCCAAAGGGCTGGAGATGCCTTTGCCAAATTATATAAAAAAAATCAGGATAAGGCCGCTTTACGCAGACTGTATTTCCTGTCTCAGATTACCTTTCCGAAGGATCGGTACAAGGAGCTTTGGCAGGGAGTAGAGGAAGACCTGGTCAAGGAATGGCAGGCAGAGTGGGAAGAGGCTTTGGAAGAAGCGGATCAGGCGGAAGGAATTTTAGAGCTGAAGAATGCCTATAACGAGGGAGAAGAGGCATTTTTCCAAGAAGCGGAGAAAAAGCTGGAAGCCTGGAAAGAAGAAATACGTGGTAGAGCCTAGTTACAGGAGGGGAAAATGAAAGAACTTGCAAAACAATATAATCCGGAAGAGGTAGAGGACCGTATCTACGAAAAGTGGCTGAAGGGAAATGCCTTCGCCGCAAAGGTAAATCCTAATAAGAAGCCCTTTACCATTATGATGCCGCCTCCCAATGTTACCGGGCAGCTGCACATGGGACACGCCCTGGACAATGCTTTACAGGATACCCTGATTCGTTTTAAAAGAATGCAGGGCTTTGAGGCATTGTGGCAGCCGGGAACGGATCATGCAGCCATTGCCACCGAGGTAAAGGTTATCAATAAGCTGAAGGATATGGGCATTGATAAGTGGGAGTTGAGAAGAGAAGGCTTCTTAAAGGAGGCCTGGAAGTGGAAGGAAGAATACGAGGATCGTATTGTAAACCAGCTCCATAAGATGGGATCCTCCGCAGACTGGGATCGTCTCCGTTTTACCATGGACGAGGGTTGCTCCCATGCGGTGCTGGAGACCTTTGTTCGCCTGTATAAGAAGGGCTTGATTTACCGCGGTTCCAGAATGATTAACTGGTGTCCGGTTTGTAATACCTCCATTTCCGATGCGGAGGTTTTGCATGAGGAGCAGGAAGGCTCCTTCTGGCACATCCTTTACCCGGTAGTGGGAGAGGAAGGTCGCTTTGTGGAGATTGCTACCACAAGACCGGAAACGCTCTTAGGGGATATGGCGGTGGCTGTAAATCCTGAGGATGAAAGATATAAGGATATCGTAGGAAAACAGCTGCATCTTCCTTTGACGGACAGAGTGATTCCGGTGATTGCGGATGCCTATGTGGATAAGGAATTCGGAACCGGTTGTGTAAAGATTACTCCTGCCCATGATCCCAACGACTTCCTTGTAGGAGAAAGACACGGCTTAGAGGTTTTAAACATCTTAACGGATGATGCCAAGATTCTCTGTAAAGGCTCCCCCTATAACGGCATGGATCGTTATGAAGCCAGAAAGAAGATGGTGGAGGATTTGGAGAAGCAGGGACTGTTGAAGAAGGTAGTCCCCACAGCCACAATGTAGGTGTGCATGATCGTTGCGGAACCACCGTTGAGCCTATGGTGAAACCCCAGTGGTTTGTGAAGATGGAAGAGCTGGCAAAGCCTGCTATCGAAGCACTGAACAAGGGAGATTTGGAATTTGTTCCGGAAAACTACGGAAAGACCTATCTGCATTGGCTGGAAAATATCAAGGACTGGTGTATTTCCCGTCAGCTTTGGTGGGGACACCGTATTCCCGCATACTATTGTGAGGATTGCGGGGAGTTGATTGTATCCCTGGAAAAGCCGGAATGTTGTCCAAAGTGTAAGAGTACCGCCCTTCGTCAGGATGAGGATACCCTGGATACCTGGTTCTCCAGTGCTCTTTGGCCCTTTGAGACTTTGGGCTGGCCGGAGGAGACAGAAGATTACAAGTATTTCTATCCCACGGATGTGCTGGTAACCGGCTATGACATCATTTTCTTCTGGGTAGTTAGAATGGTATTCTCCGGAATTGAGCAGACCGGAAAGACACCTTTTAAGAAGGTACTGATTCACGGTCTTGTCCGGGATGATCAGGGAAGAAAGATGAGTAAGTCCTTGGGAAACGGAATCGATCCTTTGGAAATCATCGGTACCTACGGGGCAGATGCCTTGAGAATGACGCTTCTTACCGGAAATGCCCCCGGAAATGATATGCGTTTCTATCATAGCCGTGTGGAAGCCAGCAGAAACTTTATGAATAAGGTTTGGAATGCTTCCCGTTTCCTCTTTATGAATGTAAAGGAAGAGGAGAAAGAGGCCCTTCTCTCCTTGGTAGGAAAGAAGGAAGCAAGTCTTGAAGAGGTGCTTTCCGTAATTCCGAAGAATTTGGCTCTTGCGGATCAGTGGATTCTTTCCAAGTGTAACCACACTGTTTCCGAGGTGACCAGAAACTTAGAGTCCTTTGACCTGGGAATCGCCCTGGATAAGATTCAAAACTTTATCTGGGAAGAGTTCTGTGACTGGTATATCGAGATGGTGAAGCCCAGACTTTACAGTGAGGGCGGAGAGAGTAAGACACTTGCCCTTTGGACTCTCTTAAAGGTTTTGAAAACTTCCTTAAGTTTGTTGCACCCCTTCTGCCCCTTTATTACGGAAGAGATTTACGATACGGAGAAGTCTTTATTCCCGGGAGAAGAGAAGATGCTGATGCTGTCGGATTGGCCGGTTTTTGCGGAAGAACTGGACTTTTTCCGAGGCGGAAAAAGAGGAGAGACCATCAAGGAAGCGGTTCGCGCCATCCGAAATATTCGTACAGAAATGAATGTTCCCCCATCCAAAAAGGCTACGGTTTACTTCGTAACCGAGGACGAGGGGTTAAGAAAAACGTTTACACATAGTAAGGTATTCTTTGCTACCCTTGCTTATGCACAGGATGTTATAATACAGCAAGACAGAACAGGTATTCCTGAAAATGCTGTTTCTGTCTTGATACCGAAGGCCAACATTTTCCTTCCCTTCTCTGATCTGGTGGATTTGGATCAGGAAAGAGAACGTTTGGAGAAGGAAGAGGAGAGGCTGAAGAAAGAAATTCAACGTGCAGAGGGAATGTTAAAGAATGAGCGCTTCCTGTCCAAGGCACCGAAGGAAAAGGTGCAGGAGGAGGAAGAAAAGGCTATGAAGTATAGACAGATGCTTGATCGGGTTCTGGAAAGAAAGAAGGCTCTTTCCTAAGCTTTTAACTTCCCGAGTAGACGGGAGGTTTTATGTGAAAATCAGAGAGAACAACGGTAGAGGAAAAGAAGAGAAGAGTATGGGGCACCTTGCTCCTGCTTTTTCTCCTTCTTGTTCCTCTTTCTTTTCAGAGTTTTCAGGGACATGCCGAGGAAAAGGGCAGCCACCAAGGAAGAGCTTACCGGGGTGAAGAAGGGAAGCACCACAGCCTATATCTGGGAAAAGGAAGACAGTGCCTGGAAGCTTTTGTACCTGGACGTAAAGTCCAAGTCCTGGAAGTACGCCAAGGATCGTTGGGTACAGATTGGAGACCGCTTTTATTACTTTAATGCTGAAGGAAAGATGGCTGAAGGCTGGTTTAACGAGGACAGCCACTGGTTTTTCGCGCAGTACGACAATAAAGAGCAAAACAGCGATACTGCAGGCGTAGTTCTAACAGGATGGGCAAGCATTCCGGATGAAAATGGAAAGTTCCACACTTTCTACTTTGAAAAGGATGAGCAGGGACGCCCCAGAGGCATGGTACAGGCCGAGGGAGAAACCAACATTTCCTATCTGATTGAGGGGAAGAACTATTACTTTGACGCTCTGGGGTATGCGGATAAAAAGCTGATTTCCTTTGATGTGACGAAGTATCCAAGAGGCAGAGTCTAAAGAATATAGAATATCCTGTATTCGCATACTTCCTTCAGAGCGTAGTAGAGGATAATATCGAGCAAATACAGAGTAGGAACGCTATGACCATTAAAATTATTGCGGTTGGAAAAATCAAAGAGAAGTTTTATCGAGAGGCACTTTCTGAATACGGAAAGCGCCTTTCTTCCTATTGTAAATGGGAAATTATTGAAGTGGCAGATGAAAAGACCAAGGAAGAAGCCAGTGAAACGGAGGTTTTACAGGTTTTGGAGAAGGAGGGAGAAAGAATCCTTAGTAAAATTCCGGATCGTGCTTTTGTAATTGCCTTAGCCATCCTGGGAAAGGAGCTGGACTCCGTAGACTTCGCCAAATTTTTGGAAAAGCAGGCTCTCCACGGAGAAAGTGAATTCTGTTTTATGATCGGAGGCTCTCTGGGACTGGCTCCTCCGTCCTTTTCCAGAGCTAACTATTCCTTAAGCTTCTCGCTATGACCTTTCCCCACCAGCTCATGCGAGTGATTCTTTTGGAGCAAATATACAGAGCCTTCCGTATTAATGCAGGGGAGCCTTATCATAAGTAAAAAAAGAAAAACGCATAAAAAGCGATTACTTATAAATTCTTTTTATTTAAGTCAGACAAAAATTTATAAAATGTGCAAAGTGCTGGCAATCCTATTGGGAGAATGCTACAATGAAAAACTAGTTTTTAATAGATTCGTAATTATCTCAATAGAATAGGAGGCGAAAATGTACCAGTCAGGCACGTATGTGGTTTATGGCTGTAAGGGTGTCCATAAGATTATCGGAACGACACACCTGAATTTAGAAGGAATTCAAAAAGACAAAGAATATTATATCTTGCAGGCAGTAAAGAAACCGGATGGTGCCGTATATGCTCCGGTGGAGGCCGGCAAGACCAATATGCGATCGGTAATGACCAGGGAGCAGGCGGAAAGCTTTATGCTTAGTGTGGAGAACATTCATGCTTTGCAGTGTAAGACGCCGAAGCAGCGGGAAGAGAATTGCAGAGACAGCATCAAAAGCTGTGCACCGGATGCGTTGTTACAGGTGATTAAGACCTTAATGGAAAGAAGAGTGGAACGGGCAAGACAGGGGAAAAAACTCACCCTTTTGGACTTACACTTTATGGAGCAGGCAGAGGATATTCTTTACGAGGAGCTCTCCATTTCCTTAAGCATCCCCAGAGTGGAGGTGGAAGAAAGAATCCATGCCCATTCTCCCAAGAAGGCCGGCTAGAGCATAGAGTAGATGGAGAAGTCGGTAAGGAAAGATGGTAGAAAGCTAAAGGCAGTAAGAAAGTAAGGGATACGCAGCTTTACAAAAACAGCGATACAAAAGATACTTATACTAAAAAGCTTTGGCGCAGGGACAATCTTAGCCCCTGTACCAAAGCTGTTTTTTATAGCGTATTATTTTCTCTTCTTGCCTACAGTATTATTTTTCCCGGACTTCCCTATCCTTCTTGCTTTCCCTCCTCTTTTTTCGTATACTAGGCATGTTCAAAAACTAAGAATAGAATTTAAGGTGTTAAAAAAATATAATGAATAAGCAATTATTAGAAAGTATACGATATCTTGTAATGGGGGTTCTCACGACTTTAGTGAATTACGTGATTTATCATGTTCTGGATCTTCTTTTGCAAAAAGCAATCAATTTCTCCCTTTTTTCCTATAAAATATCCTATGGCGTGGCCTTCTTCTTGGCGGTGGTCTTTGCCTACTACGGAAATAAGTTTTTTGTCTTTCAAAAAACGGAAAAGAAGGGAATTCAGGAATTTATTTCTTTCTTTTCCCTGAGAGTATTTTTCCGGCATAGCCAGTTTTTCTGCTGGTATTTTTGTGGATATTTTGCATTTTTCCCATGGACTGGGATGGCTGGGAAGTTCGGTGATTAATCTGGTGGGAAATTACTTTGCCAGCAAATTTTTGATTTTTAAGTAAGGAGCAGATGCTATGAATAAAGAGAGAAACGCTTTCGAGAAAATCCGTTTAGGAAAGCAGGAAATCATTTCCTTCCTGCTCCCCCTTCTGGCCATGCTGAGATTTTTTTGTGGCAAAAAGGCGTATTTCCTTTTGGAAAAGAAAGCTTTTTTTGCGTACGGACTTATATCACCAATACGCTCCCTTTTTTTCAGGAATTTCAAAGAAAGCTGCAATCCGGGGAATCTTTACTCTATAGCTTTAATATAGGTCTTGGCAGCAATTTTATTGCTCTGATTGCCTACTATCTGGCCAGCCCTTTGAATTGGTTTATTTTGCTTTTTCCTAAGGGCTTGGTGATTGAGTATGTAGTTATTTGGTGCTTCTGAAAAATTGCACTGACAGGAGCGACGGCTTCCCTGTATTTTTCGCTATCATTTTCAGAAAAACAGTCCTTACTTTATTATCTTTGCCTTACTTTATGCCTTATCCGGCTATATCGCGGCCTATTCATGGAATGTAATGTGGCTGGATTGTGTACTGCTTTTCCCTCTGATTCTTCTGGGCTTGGAGCGAATGATGGAAAGGGGAGAGGTTGGACTGTATACGGTAAGCCTGGCCCTTTCCATTCTTTCCAATTATTACATCAGTATTACGATCTGCCTGTTTTTGGTGGTATATTTTCTGTTCCAATTTTTTTCTTTATCCTTCGGGAAAGAAGACAGGGATTTTTCTGATTCTTTTTCGCTTCGGTCTTTATTCCTTGTTGGCCGGGGCAATGGCGGCGGTTTTTCTGCTTCCGGCTTATTTTGCCCTGCGCTTTACCGCTTCTTCCAGCATTTCCTTTCCGAAGACCTTTACCCAATACTTTGGCATTATCGACATGCTGGCCAGACAGTTTGCCTTTGTGGAAACGGAGCAGGGCTTAAAGCATTGGCCTAATATTTATGCGGGAACCTTGCTGCTCTTTTTGCTACCCCTGTATTACCGAAATCAAAGCATTTCCCTTTCACGAAAATGCTTTTACGCTATCCTGAGCATTTTCTTCTTTTTAAGCTTTTCCATCAATGTTTTGAATTTTATCTGGCATGGCTTTCATTATCCCAACAGCCTGCCTGCAAGACAGAGCTTCTTGTACATTTTCCTCCTCCTTACCCAGGGGGCGGAGCTTATGGTGAAGCGTAAAGGGAATACGAAAAAAGACTACAGCCTTTCCTTCTTCCTCTGCTTTGTCTTTGCGCTTTTGTGCCAGAAGCTTATTACGGTGGAGGGCTTTCATTGGTCTGTGTTCTATCTGGGCATGCTCTTCAGCTTTTTGTACTATCTTCTCTTTGTGCTGGAGAAAAAAGCATTTACCCCAAGAAGCTTTTTCTATACCTTGCTGGCTCTTTGCTTTATAGAAGCTACGGCAAATATGGCGGTGACCTCTGTGCCTACAACCAATCGGGCGAATTATCTGGAGGGGCAAAAGGAAACGGCTACCCTGCTTTTCGGAAGTCAAGATGGAGGATTCTGATTTTTACCGTGTGGATAGGGCGGATCGTAAAACCAAGGATGACGGGGCGCTTATGCAGTATCCCAGTGCCTCTATTTTCTCCTCCACAGCCTACGGGAAAATGTCGGAGGTTTATACCCTATTAGGCATGGAGGCTTTCCACCAACGCTTACGCGATTAACGGGGCCACACCCTTGATGAATAGCCTTCTTTCGGTAAAAATATCTGATTACCAAGGAAGAATTGAAGAATGCGGAGGAGCAGGGGCTGGCTTATTGGACAGGAGAGGGAGACTATCGCCTGTATGAAAATACCCAAGTTCTGCCTGTAGGCTTTGCTTTAAGTGAAGAGGAGCTGAATCAGTGGAATGAAAAGGCGGGAACTCCGGCGCTGGTGCAAAACAGTATTTCCGAATCTTTGACAGGGGAAAATGCTTTAGAAACCATTCTTGGTGAAAGAGAAGGAGAGGATTACAGCTTTACTGCGACAGAGGAAGGGCACTATTTTTGCCTATGTGAATAACACGAAGGTGGAAGAGGTCAAGGTGCAATTTCCGGAGAAGGAAAAAAGCTATGACCATGTGGATAGAGGATATTTGCTGGATTTAGGCTATCTTTCCGCCGGAACGGAAGTAAAGCTCAGCTCCAAGACGGAGGGGCAGAGCATGGATGCCACCGTATATCGTTTTCATTATGATGTACTTTCCGATTTTGTGGAGGCTCTGTCCGGACGAGGATTTAAGCTTGGCAAAATGAATGCAAGAACGATAGAAGGTACGGTGCAGGCCAAGGAAGAAGGGAAGATTTTCTTCAGTATTCCCTATGATCCGGGCTGGAAGGTCACGGTAGATGGCAATAAGGTGGAACCGGAGGCAGTCTTCACAGGATTTTTAGGCGTTCCCGTATCGGAAGGACAGCATACCATTCGTTTACAATATACGCCGGAGGGATGGAGATTCGGGCTCTTACTAAGCTTTACGGCAATCCTTTTCTTCGCAGCATTTCTCTTGATTCGGAAGAAGCTGGGGCCGGCACCCAAAAGCCTGGAGCAGCGTTCCGGGGCAGAGAACCTGCGGGTGAAGATTCCCCATGACAATATTCCCAACGGAAGAAGCCGGAAAAGGGGACACAGTCCCTACCCGGTAAAGGTTTATACCGGTAGACTTCCCAGAGGAAGAAAACGGGGGCTGGAAGTGGAAAAAATGGATGTAAAGGAGTAGCGGATGAAATTGTGGGGTGGAAGATTTACGGAAAACGTGGATGAGTTGGCACAGGCCTTCAATGCCTCTCTCCCCTTTGATAAGCGTTTAGCAATGGAGGATTTGGAGGGCTCCCTTGCCCATGTGAAAATGCTTTCCAAGGTTGGTGTTCTCACGGAAGAGGAAGGACGGAAGATTCAAGAGGGCTTGGAAGGGATTCGAAAGGACTTAGAGTCCGGGAAGCTTTTGATAGAAGGGGATGCGGAGGACATTCATTCCTTTGTGGAAACGGTTTTAATCCAAAGAATCGGAGAGCTGGGGAAGAAATTGCATACCGGCCGCTCCCGAAATGACCAGGTGGCCTTGGATATGCGTCTATATGTACGGAGAAACAGTGAAGAGTGCAGAGGCTATCTGGATGAGCTGCTTTCCGTCATTGATAAACTCATGGAGAAGCATAGAAGAGATATTATGCCGGGCTTTACCCATTTGCAAAAGGCTCAGCCCACGACCATTGCTCACCACTTGGGGCTTACAGGAAATGTTTTTTAAGAGACAGGAGTCGTCTTTTAGACGGAGAGAAGAGAATGAATTTCTCCCTTGGGCGCCGGAGCTTTCGGCGGCACCACCTATCCTCTGGATCGGGAAATGGTGGCAAAGGAGCTTGGCTTTACTGCCGCAACAGAAAATTCCATGGATTCCGTTTCGGATCGGGACTATCTGATTGAATATCTATTCAGTCTGTCCATGATAAGTATGCATTTATCCAGACTGTGTGAGGAAATCATTCTTTGGAACAGTAACGATTATGGCTACATCCGCTTGTCCGACAAATATTCCACAGGCTCCAGCATTATGCCCCAAAAGAAGAACCCGGATATGGCGGAGTTGATTCGGGGAAAAACCGGTAGAGTTTACGGCAATCTCTTTTCCCTTCTGACCACCATGAAGGGCCTGCCTCTGGCCTACAACAAGGATATGCAGGAGGATAAGGAGGTGGCCTTTGACAGTATGGACACCCTGCAATTTTGTCTTCGGGTAATAGCGAAAATGCTGGATAGCATGGAATTTCGTTTGGAACGCCTTCGGGAAAGTGCGAAAAAGGGCTTCAGCAATGCCACGGATGTGGCGGATTATCTGGTGAAAAAGGGTATGCCCTTCCGTACCGCCCACGGTGTTGTGGGAGAGTTGGTTTTGTACTGCGAAAAGGAAGGAAAGGATTTGGAAGAGCTTTCCCTGGAAGAGTACAAAAAGTTTTCCGATTTAGTGGAAGAGGATATCTATGATGCCATTTCCTTGGAAAGCTGTGTGAAGAACAGGAAGACCAAAGGTGCTCCCGGAGCGCTTTGGGATTAATAAAAATGAAGATGTAAACGTAAGGCCTTTTCCTTAGGAAAAAGAAAATCAAATTATCTTTATGCATAATAGCTTCAAAATTGGGGCACGCTCTCGCTAGCCTCGCCTGACTGAGCAGTGGTTTTGTTAACCACTGCTCACTTTGCTTGTGCGCCTAGCGGCGCACGTTTCTAACGGGTTAAAGTCCCGAATCCGCCCGGTAGTGGGAAAGATATAGCCGAAGGCAAGGGTGTCGAGGGTGACCTCGAATCTGAAGGAAGCTGGATATGAGGAAGATACTAACTCATGGGCAAATCTCTGGTCTGACGAACAGAAATCTCATATGAGGTTATGCATGAGGATAAGACTGCAAGACAAGCCAAAGTCCAATAACTACACGGAATCATGCATGATAGATGAGGCAGATATATGGAGAGGAAGAAACGTGTGGTACCTAGGGAGGTCTGTGTGATATGCCTCGAAAGAGGTAACCATTGTCCAAAGCAATGCTGAACACACAGAAGTCAGCAGAGGTCATAGTAGTCGAGAGACAAAGGACCGAATCAGTAGGAGTCTCAAGTATGACTGAGAAAGGAGGAATGACTGGTTATGGCAGAAAACATTGAAAACAATGGCTGTTCGCAAAGAGATAGTGCGGAACATGAAGGGTATGCGAAAGCGCGTAGGTCATTCAATCTGATATGGAAAGAAAGAGGCAGTGCACAGCCGAAGCTCTTAGAAGCGATACTGCATAAAAGATAACTTTAACAGAGCGTATAGAGAGTGAAGGCAAACAAGGGAGCACCTGGAATTGATGGTATGACCATCGAAGAGGCACTTCCTTATCTTCAGGAACATCAACAGGAGTTAACTAACCGTATCTATCGTGGAAAGTATACTCCGTCTCCAGTAAGACGAGTTGAGATTCCCAAACCAGATGGTGGTGTGCGAAAGCTTGGCATACCAACAGTGATAGACCGTACACTTCAACAGGCGATAACACAACAGTTAGTTCCAATCTATGAGCCACTTTTTTTACAGACGGCAGCTACGGTTACCGTCCAAACAGAGACGCAAAAGGAGCAATACTTAAGATTAAGGAGTACGCTGAACAGGGCTACACATATGCGGTAGTTCTAGATTTATCGAAATATTTCGATACAATCAACCACGAGATTCTTATCAACCTTCTGAGGAAAAATGTTAAAGATGAACGTGTGGTGCAACTTATCAAGAGGTATCTGAAAAGTGGCGTAATGGAAAATGGAGTGGTTATTGAAACAGAGGAAGGGTCGCCACAAGGAGGAATTTATCCCTTTGCTCGCGAATATCTACCTCAATGAGTTCGACTGGGAGTTTTTTTGAAAAGAGGTGTCCCATGCATAAGGGTATGCAGATGACATAGTGCTTCTTGCGAAAAAGCAGAAAGGCATCGAGAGACTCTTAGAGAGCAGTACGAGGTATCTTGAGGAGAAACTGAAACTTACAGTGAATCGAGAGAAAAGCCGCACTGTCAGTGTATTTGCAATCCGAAATTTTAAATTCCTTGGCTTTGCACTGGGAAGGAACAGAAGTGGCATATATGTCCGAGTTCATGCAAAGTCTTGGGAGAAGTTTAAGTCGAAACTGAAAGAGCTTTCTTCCCGTAAGCGCTGTCAGTCAATCAAGCCGAGCCCTAGAAAGAATCAAGGTATACGCAAGAGGGTGGCTTTAACTACTATGGAATAGCAAGTATGAAGAGCAACATGAATGATATCAACGGATGGCTCTATCACAGAATACGTATGTGTGTATGGAAACAATGGAAATGTGTGCGAACCAGATACCGAAACCTGAGGGTCATGGGAGTTCCTCAAGACCTAGGGTGGAAAACGGCAAACAGCAGACGAGGCTATTGGTTTACAACACATACAGTTGTCATGAACATGGCAATGACAAAAGAAAGACTGATAAACAGTGGCTTTTTACGATTTAGCCACAGCCTATCAGTCTGTGCACGTCAACTATTGAAAGCGCTGTATACGAGAACCGTACGTACAGTGCTGTGAGAGGACGGCGGTTAGTCGCCGCCTCCTACTCGATCGCAAAGCAAATTCCTTCGGAAGTTGGTCTGTTACAGGACGACTTTTCTGATGAAAAAGTTCTGTCCTACGGATACTAAAGCGAAAAACTGCAGTACCTTTGTTTTTTTCGCAAGTACCCACGGGCTCAGATTGTCCTTTTTTTAGACCTATGCATTCGGAAAAGTAAGCTTGTTTGCATCTTCTTTTTTATTTCCCGGTCGCTGAAAAAAGAATACATCGGGAACTATCGAAATGAGGAGAAATATTCTCTTAGGAGAAATTATTATTCTCTATGGAAGAATTAATATTCATAAAAAAGGAATAAATGTGGATATAATTGAATAAATATGCTTGACATATGAATAAATATCTATTATTCTAAACTGGTCTTGAGGATAGAGCAGCGTTTTTGGAGAAGATGGATTTTTGAAAGGAGTCATTATGGGAAGCATGATACCGGAGGGAAATACCAAGGGGGAGAAGATTATCCTGGCTTATTCGGGAGGTTTGGATACCACTGCCATTATTCCCTGGCTGAAGGAGAATTTTGGCTATAAGGTGATTTGTGTCTGCGTGGATGTGGGGCAGGAAGAGGAGCTCTCCGACCTTCCGGAACGGGCGAAGTTGTCCGGAGCGGAGAAACTGTATATCGAACATATTCAGGATGAATTTTGCGAGGAATATGTTCTTCCCTGTATTCAAGCCAATGCCTGCTATGAAAATAAATATCTTTTGGGGACTTCCATGGCTCGTCCGGCTATTGCAAAAAGATTGGTGGAGATCGCCAAGAAGGAGGGGGCTACCGCCATTTGTCACGGAGCTACCGGAAAGGGTAACGATCAGATTCGTTTTGAGCTGGGCATTAAGGCCTTAGCACCGGAGCTGCATATTCTTGCCCCTTGGCGGATGACGGAGCTTTGGACCTTTCAGTCCAGGGAAGATGAAATGGCATACTGTAAGGAAAAGGGCATTGACCTGGCTTTTGGAAGCCATGAGAATTCCTACAGCAGGGACAGAAATCTTTGGCATATTTCCCATGAAGGCTTGGAGCTGGAGGACCCGGAGACGGAGCCGAATTATGAGCATCTTTTGATGCTCTCCGTAACGCCCCAGAAGGCACCGGATCAGGAAACCGCTCTATCCATTACTTGGGAAAAGGGAGTGCCGGTGGCACTAAATGGGAAGAAAATGTCCTTGAAGGAGATGATTGAGGAACTGAATCACCTGGGGGGAAAGAACGGTATCGGGATTGTGGATATTGTGGAGAACCGCGTGGTGGGGATGAAGAGTCGTGGAGTTTACGAAACTCCCGGGGGAACCATTCTTTTGGAAGCCCATAAGCAGTTGGAAGAGCTGATTTTGGATCGGCAGACCATGGAAATGAAGAAAATCGTAGAGGAGAAGTTTTCTCAGGTGGTTTATGAAGGAAAGTGGTTTGCTCCTCTTCGGGAAGCTTTGCAGGCCTTTGTGAAGAGCACCCAGGAGAAGGTATCCGGAGAGACCAAGATGAAGCTTTATAAGGGAAATATCATAAAGGCCGGAACCTCTTCTCCCTATTCTCTTTACAATGCTTCCCTGGCAAGCTTTACCACGGGAGATTTATATGATCATAAGGATGCCGGGGGCTTCATCACCCTTTTCGGACTCCCGGAGCTAGTAAGGGCTTTACAGGAGAAGAAAGCGTAAAAGGAAGTTTTTTTCATAAGAATAAATTCTTTCCTTCGAAGAATAATAAAGCAAAAATACTGTGTGAAGGTTCCAAGCCGGTGGAGGAAGACAGCTTGGAACCTTGTTTTTGTGTTTAGACCTGTTCTCCCTGTATCATGTCCTGTTTTTGTTACTCAAGAGATTTGGGCGGCCATATTACATTGAGAAAGCTTGGGCAAAACAGAAAATTTGTGTAAAACAGAAAACTTGTGTAAAACAGAAAACTTGTGTAAAACCGAAATATTATGCTAGTATAAACAGCAAATTATAGGATATAGGATTTGTATGTTATAGAAGTCCATTAAGGGCCGAGTGCAGGAGGGGAAAGCTATGAAAGTGCAGAAGCAAGAAAGCATTGTTCAGTATTTAGAGGCTCTTTCTTCCAAGAACCCGATTCCCGGAGGCGGCGGGGCGGCAGCGCTATCGGCTGCATTTGCCTTTTTCTCTGGAAATGATGGTGGGAAATCTTACATTGGGAAAGAAGAGCTATGCGGATTTTCAGGATGAGTTGGAAGGAATCATGAAATCCCTGGAGGAGGCAAAGCAGAAAGCCCTTGCTTTGGAAGCAAGGGATGAAGAGGTTTTCCTGCCCCTGTCAAAGGCATATTCCTTACCCAGAGAAACAGAGGAAGAACAAAAGATTTACAGAGAAACTATGGAGAACTGTCTTATAGAGGCATCTTTGGTACCCACAGAGCTTTTGGAGCTATGTTTAGAGAAGATTCCATTATTTGCCCGATTACAGGAGAAGGGATCCCTGAATTGCCCTGTCGGATGTTGGGGTGGGGGCCGGCTTCCTGAAGACAGCCATGGAAAGTGCCATACTGAATGTATATATTAATACCAAAAGTATGCAGAATCGGGAAATCAAGGCGAAAAGAGAGGCAGTTTGCAATAGGGCAAGAACGGGCATTTCTTCGCTGGAAGAGATTATTCAGGCGGTAGAAAACGTGGTAAGAGGATTATAAAGACTTAATTTCAAATGGGGAAAGGAGTAGTAAGGAAGTATGGAAGAATTATTGGGAAAACCGGTGGCGGAAGAAATAGAGAAGGAATGTGTGGCCTTTTTGGCGGAAAGACCCGGGGTGATGCCGGCTTTGGCGCTTATTCGTGTAGGAGAAAGGACGGCGGATGTTACCTATGAGAAGGCCATTAAAAAGCGTTTTCTATCCTTCGGATTGGAAGTAAAGAGCTATCAGCTTCCGGCGGATTGCAGCAATGAACAGTTTCAGGAGGTTATTCAATTTTTAAATGATGATGAAGAGATTCACGGAATCATGGTATTTCGTCCCCTTCCCTCTCATTTGGATCAGGAAACAGCCTTCAGAATGATTAAGAGAGAAAAGGATGTGGAAGGGGTCAGCAGAGAGAATATGGCGGGCTTGATTTTAAAGGATGAAAGTGCCTTTGCGCCCTGCACGGCACAGGCGGTTATGGAAATGTGCCGTTTTTATAAGATTCCTCTGGCGGGAAAGGAAGTTTGCATTTTGGGGCGTTCTTTGGTAGTGGGAAGACCCTTGTCCATCTTGATGACCAATAAGGATGCCACGGTAACTCTCTGCCACAGTAAAACGAGTAATATAAAAGAAGTGACTAAGAGAGCGGATGTTTTGGTTTGCTGTATGGGAAAAGCAAAGGCAATAGGCTCTTCTTATTGTAAGGAGGGGGCTACGGTAATCGACGTAGGAACCAACCGGGATGAAAAGGGAAATCTTGTAGGAGATGTGGATTTTGATACTATGGCAACCGTTGCCGAAAAGATTTCTCCGGTGCCAAGAGGCTTGGGCGCTGTAACTACTGCGGTATTGGCCAAGCAGCTTTTGAAAGCTTACCGTTTACAGGAGAAGGGATAAGGAGCTGTAAAAATCAAAATGATAAATAGATTTTCGGCAATATAGGTCTAAATGAAAGGTAGTCTGAGCCCGTCGGTACTTGCGAAAAACAAGAGAATCGAAGTTTTTCGCTTAGTATCCGCTACGTGGCGAAGCTAGCGAGAGCGTGCCCTGAATTTAGACCTATATTGCTTAGAAAACTATTTTGATTTTTACAGCCCCTTCTTTCTATTTTTCAGATAATTTTAACAGAAATAGAAAAATGAAAGGCAAGTCTTCAAGAGCTATTGACAAAAGTTTGACAAAAAAATTTTTTTGGCATTTGTACAAATATCATAAAAATAGTAAGAAAATATAGGGGAATTCTATGCACAAAATTCCGTGCATAGGGTTCTCTTTCTTTGTTTTTAATAATCTTCATAGTATAATAAGAATTGTCTATGAGGAAGATTTTGGGAGGTATAAAAATGGGTGTTACCACTTTTTAAGGGTGGCGTTCATCCCTATGACGGAAAGGAATTGGCAATGGACAAGTCCATTGTTGATTTGCGTCCTGAGGGGTTGATGGTTTATCCACTTTCGCAGCACATTGGAGCCCCTGCCAAGCCCTTTGGTACAAAAAGGGAGATCGGGTTCTTTTTAGGACAGAAGATTGCAGAGGCCAACGGATTTATTTCCGCACCTGTTATTTCTTCTGTTTCAGGTACCGTTAAAGCCATTGAGAAGAGACTGACCGTAGGGGAGCTATGGTGGAATCCATTGTGGTGGATAATGATCAGCAATACGAATCCATTCCGGGCTTTGAGAGAAACGGACTATCATAACTTGTCTCGGGAAGAAATTGTAAACATCGTAAGAGACGCCGGCATTGTGGGCTTAGGAGGTGCCGGTTTCCCTACTTTTGTAAAGCTTAGTCCGAAAGAAATCGATAAGATTGATTTATTTTTGGTGAATGGTGCGGAGTGTGAGCCTTATCTTACCTCCGATTACAGAGATATGCTGGAGATGCCGGATAAGTCGATCGGCGGCTTACAGGTGGTGCTTTCCTTTTTCCCAACGCTAAAGGAAAGATTTGCATTGAGGACAACAAGCCTGAAGCCATCAAGCTTTTTAACGGAGAAGGTAAAAGGCATGGATAAGATTGAAGTTGTGCCGTTAAGAACCCGTTATCCCCAGGGGGAGAGCGCCAGCTGATTTATGCAGCCAGCGGAAGAAAGATTAATTCCTCCATGTTGCCTGCGGATGCAGGGGTTGTAGTGGACAATGTAGACACCGTTGTGGCTATTTATGAGGCGGTTTGCGAGTCCAAGCCGTTGGTTAGAAAGATTTTAACAGTAACCGGAGATGCGGTAGCCAGCCCCGGTAATTTCCGAGTGCCCTTGGGAACCAATTATCAGCAGGTGATTTCTGCAGCAGGCGGTTTCTCGGAGGATCCGGAGAAGGTGATTTCCGGAGGTCCCATGATGGGTATGCCGCTTTTCGTGCTGGACATTCCTGTGACCAAGAACTCCAGCTCTATTTTGGCGTTTAAGAAGGATCCGGTGGCGGAAGAAGCGACCACTCCCTGCATTAACTGCGGAAGATGCGTTACTGCCTGCCCGGAGAATTTGATGCCTACCTTGATGATGGTGGCTTCTCTTCAGAAGAACACGGAACGCTTTGAAAAGCTTTACGGTATGGAGTGTATCGAGTGCGGATGCTGTTCCTATGTCTGTCCCGCAAAGCGTCCTTTAACCCAGGGCTTTAAGCAGATGAAGAGAAAAGTCAATGCAGAGAAGAGAGCAAAAGCCGTAAAGGCCCAGGGAGGTAAATAAATGAAACTTTTACATCTTTCTGCGAATCCCCATGTGCGTGACAGGGTGACTTCGCGGAATTAATGAGAGACGTTGTGATTGCCATGCTTCCTACTGCTATTTACGGCGTTTTACAGTGGGGATTTCACGCTCTATTGGTGGTGGTACTCACCACTTTGATGGCGGTATTTACAGAGTTTGCTTATCAGAAGGCTATGAAGCAGCCTGTGACGGTTAACGATTGGTCTGCTGCGGTAACCGGTATGATTTTGGCCTTAAACTGTCCTCCGGGAATTCCCTATTGGATTCCTATGGTGGGATCCGTGTTTGCATTATTGTGGTAAAGCAGCTTTATGGAGGCCTGGGAGCCAACTTCATGAACCCGGCTTTAGCGGCTCGTTGCTTCCTCTTGATTTCCTTTGCAGGAAAGATGACTGCTTTCAACAACGCAGGGGCAGACGGAATTGCCACCGCAACCCCTCTTGCAATTTTAAAAACAACTCCGGATGCCAGCATGAATTTGATGGATATGTTTGTGGGAAGAATTCCGGGAACCATCGGAGAGGTATCTAAGATTTGTCTTTTGATCGGTGCTTTATACCTGATTGTTCGGAAGGTTATTTCTCCGAAAATGCCTTTGATTTATATCGGAACCGTAGCGCTGTTTACCCTGATCTTCTCCGGAAGAGGCTTTGATATGCATTATCTGGCTTCCGAAATCTTAGGAGGCGGATTGATTTTCGGTGCCTTTTTATGCTGACAGACTATGTATCTTCTCCCATTACCCCCAACGGACAGATTGTCTTTGCGGTACTTGTGGGAATTTTTAACCGGACTCTTCCGTCTTTTCGGCGGTTCTGCAGAGGGAGTTTCCATGCGATTATTTTTGAGCAATATTTTGGTACCGACGATCAATAACATGACGATACCGAAGGCATTTGGCAGGGAGGAAAGTAAGATGAAAAAGATTCCTTTATGAAAGACGCCTTAGTGCTTACTGCCATTACCTTAATCTCCGGACTGCTTTTTAGGCGTGGTATACGGAATGACGAAGGATACCATTGCCAATGCCATTAAAGAAGCAACCAACAAAGCCTACAAGGTGGTTTTGGATGCTGCGGATTATGACAGTGAGGAACTGAAGGATACTTTACAGAAGGCTACCGAAGAAGGAACTTTGGCAACGGATAACGGCGGCGCAGAGCTGACGGATGCTATTGTGGCTAAGGATGCTCAGGGAAACTGTAGGATATGTGCTGAAAGGGACATGCAGCAGGCTACGGCGGTCCCGTTGTAGTGGTTGTAGGTGTGGATAAAGACTTAAAGGTTACCGGAATTTCTTTTCCCGGAAACCTTACCGGAGACGGCAGGTCTTGGACAAAAAGCAACTCTTCCCGAGTTCTACGAGCAGTTTGCCGGAAAAACCACAAAGATTGCCGTGAAAAAAGGCGGCGGTGCAGGAGAGAATGAAATCGATGCGATTTCCGGTGCCACCATTACCAGTACTGCGGTAACCAATACGGTAAATGCATCCACGGAATTTGTGGAAAAATTACGTTTTAAAAGTAGGAGGGGAAATGAATAAATACATAGAAAGATTATATAACGGTATTATCAAAGAAAACCCTACCTTCATTATCATGCTGGGAATGTGTCCTACCTTGGCAACCACCACCAGTGCGATAAACGGATTGGGAATGGGATTGTCCACCACAGCGGTATTAATGTTTTCCAATATGCTGATTTCCGCCCTTCGTAAAACTATTCCGGAGCGTATGCGTCTTCCGGGAGAAATCGTGGTAGTAGCATCTTTGGTTACCATTGTTCAGCTTTTGATTCAGGCCTATGTACCGGCTTTATATGAGGCTTTGGGAATTTATATTCCTTTGATTGTAGTTAACTGTATCATTTTAGGAAGAGCGGAGTCCTATGCTTTGTTTAACGGCCCGGCCTTATCCTTCTTTGACGGTCTGGGCATGGGCATAGGCTTCACTTTGGCCTTTAACTGTTATCGGATCCGTAAGAGAGTTAATCGGCGCAGGAACCATCTTTAACTTTAGACTGATTCCGAGGCCTACAGCATCAGTATTTTTCGTATTGGCTCCCGGAGCCTTCCTGGTTCTGGCGGTTCTTACGGCTATTCAGAACAAGCTGCGTCTTCCTCTGCAACCAATGGGGATGCTCCGGAGGAATTTGTTTTGGCAGGAAACTGCATGGGCTGCTTCTCCGAGTGTAAAAGAAAAAGCTCCTGAAAAGAGTGAAGTAGAGAAGAAGGAGGCAGTATGATTGATTTGCTATTGATTGCCATTAAATATTCCCTGGTCAGTAACGTAGTGCTTTCCCAGTTCTTGGGAATCTGTCCTTTCCTGGGAGTATCAAAGAAGACAGAGTCCTCCAAGGGTATGGGAGGAGCGGTAATCTTCGTTATCGTGATTGCCTCCGTAATTACCCATGGAATCTATGTTGCCTTCCTGGCGGCTTCCAGCCCCCTTTGCAAGGCCCTGGGCTTAACGGATGGTTTAGAGTATCTGAATACCATCGTGTTCATCTTGGTTATTGCGGCTCTGGTACAGTTTGTAGAGATGTTCTTAAAGAAGAATGTACCTTCTCTTTATGAGTCCTTGGGTGTGTATCTTCCTCTGATTACCACAAACTGTGCGGTTTTGGGTGTGGCCTTGAATAATGTTTCTTATGGTTATAACTTTGCCCAGAGCTTAGTATACGGACTGGGAATTTCCGTAGGTTTTGCTTTAGCATTATTGCTTATGGCAGGAATCCGGGAGAATATTATCGAAGGGAACGACAGGATTCCCCACTCTTTCCAGGGTTCTCCCATTGTACTGGTTACCGCAGCCCTTATGGCGATTGCATTCTTCGGCTTTGGCGGATTGATTTAAGGAGGATTGAGTATGAGTCTAATGACAACATTGGTCCTGGTTGCCGCCGGTTTAGTGGGTGCAACAGGTTTGATTTTGGGCGTATTTTTAGGAGTGGCCTCCGAGAAATTCAAGGTGGAGGTGGATGAAACAGAGGCGAAGATTCGTGCGGCACTTCCGGGAAACAACTGCGGTGCCTGCGGATTCCCTGGCTGTGACGGCTGTGCTAAGGCTATGGCATTGGGAGAGGCTCCTGTAACACAGTGTCCGGTAGGAGGAAGTCCCGTAGCGGAGAAGATTGCGCAAATTCTTGGCACCGGAGAGGTGTCCATGGACCAGGAAAAAAAGGTTGCCCATGTACACTGCCAGGGATCCTGCTCCAAGACAAAGCAGATTGCCAGCTATACAGGTATTGCCGATTGCAATGACTTGGCGGTGGTTCCGGGAGGAACGGAAAAGTCCTGCCCATACTCTTGCTGTGGCTATGGCTCCTGCGTAAAGGTCTGTGCCTTTGATGCTATTCATGTGGTGGATGGTGTTGCCATTGTGGATAAGGAGAAGTGTACAGCCTGCGGTGCTTGTATTAAAGCTTGCCCCAAGGCGTTGATTTCCTTTGTTCCTTATAAGAAGAAACACATTGTTTCCTGTAAGAATCTCTTAAAGGGCAAGGCGGTAAAGGATAGCTGTTCCATCGGCTGTATTGCCTGTGGAATTTGTGAAAAGAATTGCCCTTCGATGCCATTCATGTCCTGAATGATTTGGCGGTGATGAATGAAAAATGTACCGATTGCGGTATTTGTGCCCAGAAGTGTCCCACTTCCGCCATTACTGGAAAAAGAGTGAAGAAGGTAGAAGCAAAGGAAGCTCCCGTTTCCGCAGGCTAAATGCAAAAGATATCTTTATCATCATCAAGATATGGCAGAAAAGAGTGTTTCATAAGCATAAAGAAATAAACTGAATAAAAATTTTCATAAAACTCTTTTTAAAACTTACAAAAGTAGTCGATAAAGTATCTGTTGTGAAAAATTTTCATAAAAAGGGAACTGTCTCGAAAAGACGAAATAAGAAAGAAAAATTACAGTAAAAAGTACTAAAAGTAAAAAGAACTACCATAAAATTTGCTTTTTGCTTTGAAAAGAAATTGTAAAAGTTTTTTCTTAACAATATTGTCTATTTCTCAGGGCTAGTGTAGAATCCTCTTTATATGGAAAATGGCAACGGAATTATCTCGTAAGTGAGCAATCAGGAGGAGAGCGGCATGAAGGAATGGTCAAAGGCATTCAGAAATCTAACGATTCTGAGTCAGTTTGGATTATCCCTTGCAATGCCGCTTTTTATTATGCTTATTTGTGGCATATCAATTAAGAGAGCACTTTCACCTTTCTTACTGGATATACCTGCCTGCATTTTTCTTCGGTCTTGCGGCTTCCTTTATGACAGCCTATAAGTTTTACCTGTCTGTCTCCGAGAAGGAGAAGAAGCAAGAAACAAAGGATAGAGCTTTTAACCAACATCGTTAGGAAGCTCCGACTTTAGCTTTTACATTAGAAAGGATAAGAAAAATGAAGGTACAATCTACTGTGAAAAAAGAAACTGTGCAGATTGCTGTGCAGTGCGGAATAGCTTGCCTTGTGCTGCTAATCTGTTTTTTCTTTCTTCATATAGCAAAACCGGAAATAGTCAGCTTTGATTATAAGGTGATTCTTTCCGCCGTATTGGGAAGCTTTGTGGCAGTAATGAATTTTTATCTCATGGGGATTACTGTTCAGGAGATTGTCAATACGGAAAATCAGGAGGATGCTTACCAGAAAATGAGAGCATCTTACCGAAACCGTACCATGCTGCAGCTGATTTGGATTGTGATAGCGCTAATTGCACCCATTTTTAACGCCGTAGCCGGTATTGTTCCCTTACTTTTTCCGGGAGCATTTCTGAGAATACGAGGGGTTCTCGACTGGAAAAAGAATACGAAAACACAAGGAGGTGAAAACTAGAGTATGAATTTTGATATTTCTGGAGCAAAAATATTCCTTAAAATTCCTACAGGAATTCCTTTCCTAGGAGATTTTCTGCTTTCGGAAACCCTAGTGGTCAGCTGGATAGTTATGGCGATTATCACCGGACTATGTATCTTCCTTACCCGAAATCTGCGGGTGGAAAATATTAGTAAACGACAAGCCATTGCAGAGCTGATTGTAGAAAGTGCCAACAACTTAGTGCGCAGTAATACGGGAGGAACCAAGTTTGATAAGATGATTCCTTTTGTGGCAGCCCTTTTTGGCACCAGTATCGTTTCCAACTTAATCAGTTTGACCGGATTACGAAGCCCTACCGCAGACCTGTCCACAGAGGCAGCCTGGGCACTTACGGTTTACGTAATCATCATTGCCAACAAGATTAAGGCAGGTGGAGTTATTGGATTTTTGAAGGGATTTACCCAGCCCATTCCGGTTATGACGCCGTTTAACATCCTTTCGGATGTGGCTACCCCCATTAGTATGGCATGTCGTCATTCGGTAACATTTTGTCTGGAGTGGTTATCAGTGGTTTGATTTATGCATCATTGACCATTGCTTCTTCCGCAGTCTTGGGCTTGATTCCCGGTGTTGTAGGAGATTTTCTATCAAACATTCCTATTTTTGCAGTGGGTCTGCCCGCTATCGTAGGATTTTATTTTGACTGGTTTTCCAGTGCCATGCAGGCATTTATTTTTACCATGTTGACGATCATGTATATCGCCAACGCAGCAGAAGGATAAACAAATTAATTTAGGAGGACAAGAAAATGAGTGAATTTCAGTTTTTAGCAAGAGGTATTGCATTAGCAGGATGTGGAATCGGTGCAGGTGCTGCATTAATCGCCGGTATCGGACCCGGTATCGGAGAAGGTAACGCTGTAGCTAAGGCTTTGGAAGCTATCGGAAGACAGCCCGAGTGTAAGGGTGATGTTACTTCTACCATGTTATTAGGTTGTGCGATTGCCGAGACAACCGGTATTTACGGATTCGTAACCGGTCTTCTTCTGATCTTCGTTGCTCCCGGTATGTTCATGAATTTCTTAAAGTAAGAACAAGTACGAAGCAAAGCGAAGAAAGGAGAAAAGTATGGAATCGCAACAGTTGGTAACCATCATTCCATGGACCTTCATTGCCCAGATTTTGAACCTTTTTATTCAGGTATATCTCATTAAGCGTTTTCTTTTTAAGCCCATTAACGAGGTTTTAAAGAAGAGACAGGAAGCGGCAGATAAGGATATACAAGAGGCAAAGAAAGCAAAAGAAGCAGCTGAGGCTGTTAAGACAGAATATGAGACCAGTATGTCTGATGCTAGAGGAGAGGCAAACCGTATCATCGAGGATGCGAAGAAGGATGCCAACCTCCGTGCCGAGGAATTGATTAAAGAGGCGGAACAGCACGCAAGCTCTATTAAGGCAAAGGCAGAAGAGGATATCCGTTTAGAGAGAAAGAAAGCCTTGAATGAGGTAAAGGATGAAATCGGAAGCATTGCTATGGATATTGCGGGAAAAGTTGTGGAGAAGGAAATCCACGAAGATGAGCATAAAGCTTTAATTGATGAGTTCTTACAAAATGTAGAGGAGGCATCATGAATAAGGCATCCAGCTTGTACGGGAAAAGTCTTTACGACTTAGCCAAGGAAGAGCATCTGGAAAAAGAAATTTTAGAAGAGATGAGCTGTGTGAAAACACTTCTGGAGGAAAATCCGGATTATTATTCTCTTCTGGCAGAGCCTTCCATTCCCAAGAAGGAGAGATTGTCTCTTTTGGATCAAGCCTTTGCAACAGAACTGCAGCCTTATTTATTGAATTTTTTGAAGCTGCTTTTGGAGAAGGGTCTGGTAAGAGGCTTTAAAGAGAGCTACAAGACCTACAAAGCACTGTATCAGGAGGATCAGGGGATTGCAGAAGCTCTGGTCACCAGTGCGGTACCTTTACAAGAGGAGCAAAAGTCAGCTTTGATCGAAAAGTTGCAAAAGCTTTGTGCAAAAAGCATTATTCTATCTGAGAAAATCGACCCGAAGGTATTGGGCGGTTTGAAGGTAGAAGTAGCAGGAAAGACCTTAGACGGTACGGTTTCTGCTCGATTGAAAGAGATTCGTAAAACTGTTAATGAAGTAGTCTTGTAAAAAGGATGGGCATAGAATGGAATTAAAACCAGAAAAAATTTCCGAGGTCATTCGAAGCCAGATTAAATATTACCAAAATGCCATTGTTCAGAATGAAACAGGCACCGTACTCACCGTAGGTGACGGTATTGCCCGAGTTTCCGGTCTGACAAATTGTATGTCCGGAGAGCTTTTAGAGTTCGAGGACGGCACTTTCGGTATGGCTCAAAACCTTGAAGAAACAAGTGTTTCTGCGGTACTTTTCGGTTCCGACGTAGGAATCAGAGAAGGGCAGAGCGTAAAGCGTACAGGTAGAGTAGTATCTGTTCCTGTAGGAGAACAATTAATCGGACGAGTAGTAAATGCGATTGGACAGCCTATTGACGGTATCGGTCCCATCGAGAGTACAGAGTTCCGTGCAGTGGAAAGTCCTGCACCCGGTATCATCAAGAGACAGCCGGTTAAAGAGCCTTTGCAGACAGGAATTAAGGCCATTGACTCCATGATTCCTATCGGAAGAGGACAAAGAGAGTTGATTATCGGTGACAGACAGACCGGTAAAACTACCATTGCTATTGATACCATCATTAACCAAAAGGGTAAGGATGTTATCTGTATCTATGTGGCAATCGGACAGAAGAGATCTACTGTTACCGCATTGGTAAATGAATTAAAGGAAGCCGGTGCTATGGATTACTCCATCGTTGTTGCGGCAACCGCTTCCGAGCCGAGCCCCTTGCAGTACATCGCACCTTATGCAGGATGTGCAATGGGAGAGTATTTTATGAATCAGGGAAAGCATGTCCTTATCATCTATGATGATTTGAGTAAGCATGCGGTGGCATACCGTGCAATCTCCCTTTTGATTCGTAGACCGCCAGGAAGAGAAGCATATCCCGGAGACGTATTCTACTTACACTCCAGACTGCTGGAGAGAGCGGCAAAGCTGTCTCCTGAATTAGGAGGAGGATCCTTAACAGCCCTTCCTATCATCGAGACACAGGCCGGAGACGTATCCGCATATATTCCTACCAACGTTATTTCCATTACAGACGGACAGATTTTCCTGGAGACAGAGCTGTTCCACAGCGGTATTATGCCGGCGGTTAACCCCGGTATTTCCGTATCCCGTGTAGGAGGAAATGCGCAGATTAAGGCCATGAAGAAGGTAGCGGGAACCTTGAAGCTGGTTTACTCTCAGTATAGAGAGTTACAGTCCTTCGCACAGTTCGGTTCCGACCTTGACCAGGATACCAAGCAGAGACTTGCCCAGGGTGAACGTATCGTAGAGGTACTGAAGCAGGGTAAGGGAGAGCCTGTTGCCGTTGAGAAGCAGGTAGCAATCCTTTATGCGGTAGTTCAGGGAATTCTGACTGCTGTAGAGGTTAAGGATATCCGTCACTATGAGGAAGAGCTTTATCACTTCTTAGATGCCGATGCAGAGGCTCTGAGCGCAATGAATGCCATCAGAGAAACCGGTAAGCTGGAAGAAGAGACAGAGAAGAAACTTAAGGCTAGCTTAGAGCGTTTTACAGCGGAATTTTTAAAGAGACTGTAAACCCAGGAAGAAGGAGAAAACATGGCTGCAGCAAATATGAAGTCAGTGAAACTCCGTATTAAAAGCATCCAGAATACCATGCAGATTACCAAGGCCATGGAGCTGGTAGCTTCCTCTAAGCTTCGAAAGGCAAAGGAAAAGGCGGAGAATACCAAACCGTATTTTCAGACTTTAAAGAAAACTCTTTCTGAGATTGCCAATGGAAATACAGATTTTTCCTCTCCCTATACCAAGAAAAACAGCTCCGAAAAGTGGTGCTATGTATTGATTGCGGGAGACCGTGGTATGGCGGGAGGCTATAATGCCAATCTTTTCCGTACCCTGGAGGAAGAAATCAAGGGCAAGGAATTTGCTTTGTTCCCATTAGGAAAGAAAGCCTTAGAGTATGGACGGCAGAAGAAGTATGAGCTGTTTAATGACAGCTATACTCATGTTGGAGAGGTTGGAATTTCCGACTCTTACAGCATTGCCCAGAAAATCTGTGAAGCCTATAAAAATCAGGAATTCGGCCATGTGGCATTGATCTATACGGATTTTGTGTCCATGATGAGCCAGAAGGCAGGAGCTATTTCTCTTTTGCCCTTGTCTGATTTTAAAGAGGAAAGCGAAGAAGAAGCGAAGAAGATTCGTAACCTGATTCTCTACGAGCCAAGTGGAGAAGATGTTTTTAATGCGATAGTACCGGAATATCTTGCAGGGCTGGTCTATAGCGGAATTTGTACTTCTGTTGCCAGTGAGCTGGCGGCAAGAAGAACAGCTATGGAGGCGGCTACAGATAACGCCGGAGAGATGATTGATAAATTAAGTCTATTCTACAATAGAGCAAGACAGGCAAGTATTACCCAGGAAATCACGGAAATCGTTGCCGGTGCGGAAGAGTTGTAGTGTAGAAAAAGGAGAGATACATGACAGAAAAAAACATGTAGGAAAGGTTATACAGGTCATGGGTGCCGTCCTGGATATTCGATTCCAGGAAGGGGAACTCCCTCCTTATTGAACGCAATTTCCATCCAGCTTGGAGATACCGAGCTGATTGCGGAGGTTGCACAGCAGTTGGGAGATGATGTGGTACGTTGTATCGCAATGAGTTCCACCGATGGCTTGGTTAGAGGAATGGAAGCTGTTGATACAGGAAACCCCATTACAGTACCTGTTGGAGAGCCCTGCTTGGGAAGAATCTTCAACATTTTGGGAAATCCTGTAGATGAAAAAAACCCTGCCCCTGAGACAGAGGAAAGATGGGCGATTCACCGTCCGGCTCCTTCTTTCGAGGAGCAGACCCCTGCTACAGAGATCCTGGAGACAGGTATCAAGGTAGTAGACCTGATTTGTCCTTACGCAAAGGGAGGAAAAATCGGACTTTTCGGTGGTGCGGGAGTAGGTAAAACCGTATTGATTATGGAGTCTGATCCATAACGTGGCAACAGCTCACGGCGGTATTTCCGTATTTACCGGTGTAGGGAGAGCGTACTCGTGAGGGTAACGACCTTTCACGGAGAAATGAAGGAAAGCGGCGTTTTGGATAAGACTGCCCTGGTTTACGGACAGATGAACGAGCCGCCCGGAGCGAGAATGAGAGTTGCACTTTCCGGTCTGACCATGGCGGAGTACTTCCGTGATGTGAAGCACCAGGACGTATTGCTCTTCATTGATAATATTTTTCCGTTTTACCCAGGCAGGGTTCAGAGGTATCCGCACTTCTCGGAAGAATGCCTTCTGCGGTAGGATATCAGCCAACACTGGCAACAGACATGGGTGCTTTGCAGGGAGCGTATTACTTCCACAAAGCAGGGATCATCACCTCGTTCAGGCGGTTTATGTGCCTGCGGATGACCTTACCGACCCGGCGCCTGCAACAACATTTACCCACTTGGATGCGACCACCGTATTGTCCAGAGACATCGCAAGTAGGGAATTTACCCTGCGGTGATCCTCTGATTCCACCAGCCGTATTCTTACTCCGGAAATCGTGGGAGAGGAGCACTACCAGGTGGCAAGAGGTGTACAGCAGGTACTCCAGAGATATAAGGAATTACAGGATATCATCGCCATCATGGGTATGGATGAATTGTCTGAGGAAGATAAGATTAGCGTTTTTCCGTGCCAGAAAAGATTCAGAACTTCCTGTCTCAGAGCTTCTCTGTAGCAGAGCAGTTTACCGGTCTTGCAGGAAAAGTATGTTCCATTAAAGGAAACTATCCGCGGCTTTAAGATGATTTTGAATGGAGAATGTGACGAGCTTCCTGAGTCTGCTTTTCCTCTTAGTAGGAAACATCGATGAAGTTTTTGAAAAAGCTAAGAAACAGTAAGGAGGGACCTTTATGGCAAACTTCCATTTAGAGATTGTTTTCTATGGATGGGCAAAAATTTGACGATGAAGTAGAACGTGTCAGCTTAAGAACCATTACAGGAGACCTGGCTATCATGGCGCACCATATCAATTACTGCACAGCGGTAGGTATGGGTACAGCCAAAGTGATTATGAAGGATGGTAGCGAAAGAAAGGCAGCCTGTATCGGAGGAATGCTTTCCATGATGGACAACCATTGTCGATTGATTCCCACCACCTTTGAGTGGAGCGAGGAAATCGATGTTGATCGTGCCAGAGAGCCAAGGAGCGAGCTGAGAAGAAGATTCAGGATGAAAAGCTTTCGAAGAACAAAGACTTCGGAATCAGGCAAAAGCTTTATCGTGCGCTTATCCGTTTACAAACAGCAGGGAAAAAAACAGCAACTTATAAAGAATCGTAGCAAATTTAGAGCTTAGAATGAAGGCTTGTGGGGGATACTCCTTTAAAGCATTTCTTCTAAGCTCTTTCTTTATACATAAAATTCGGATGGAAATCCCGGAGTTTTTCTCTCAATGTAGCTATCCTTTAGTGAATTTATGGTACAATGGATTCTAAAGAAAGTATAAACACAAGAGAAAAGGATGAAGACCATGGATAGAAATGCATTTTTTAGAAGAATTCCCAAGATTGACAACATATTGGAGGAGGAGCAGATTCTCTCTTTTTATTCAGGATTACGGTTTTATCCTATGTTACGGACTGCGTAAGGCTTGAGGTGGAAAATCTCCGAAAAATGCGTTCAGGGAGGAAGAAGAGGAAAGTCGAATAGAACAGGCCTTTTCTTCTCTTTACAGTCGGATTACGGAGCGTATCGAGGGCGATGTAAAGCCGAAGCTCAGGAAGGTGATTAATGCCACAGGCACCATTTTACATACCAACCTTGGTCGTGCTTTGCTTTCTCCGAAGATCGGGCAGGAGCTTGCCAAGATGCTTTCTTCCTACTCTAATCTGGAATACGACTTGGAAAAGGGAGAGCGGGGGGAGCGCTACAGTCATATTAAGGATAGTATTTGCAAAATTACCGGTGCAGAGGATGCTATGGTAGTAAATAACAATGCTTCTGCCGTTTTACTGATTCTCTCTACTCTGGCCAAGGGAGGAGAGGTTGTGGTATCCCGGGGAGAGCTGGTGGAAATTGGCGGAAAATTCCGTATTCCGGATGTTTGTGCCGCTTCCGGGGCGGAGATGCGGGAAGTGGGAACCACCAACAAGACTCACTATCAGGATTATGTGGAAGTTGTAAATGAAAATACAAAAGCCTTCTTAAAGGTGCACACCAGCAATTACAAAATCTGCGGTTTCACGGAATCTGTAGAGGCCAGAGAATTAAAGCCACTTTCTCTGGAAACCGGAATTCCTATTATTGAGGATTTAGGCTCCGGCGTGCTTCTTCCTTTGGAAAAATACGGACTTCCCCACGAACCAACGGTACAGGAAGCCATCGAAGCCGGTGTGGATGTGGTTTGTTTCAGCGGAGACAAGCTTTTGGGAGGCCCTCAGGCAGGAATTATTATCGGAAAAAAAGAATATATTGATCAAATGAAGAAAAATCCTCTTACCAGAGCCCTTCGAGTAGATAAGCTTACCATTACCGCATTGGAGCTATGCTTTTTAGAATATCTGAAGGAGGAGGGGATTGAAGAAAGAATTCCTGTACTTCGTATGCTGTCGGAAGAGCAGAGCGTGGTCAAAAGACGGGGGGAAGCATTGCTTCATTTGTTCCAAAAGGAATCTATCCCCGGAGAATATTCTTTGCAGCCCTCAAAAGCCCAGGTGGGAGGCGGTTCTCTGCCGGATACTTATATGGATAGCTATGCCTTGGTTTATCATCCGGAAAAACTATCCGTATCCCAGCTGGAAGCCAGACTTCGAAAAGGAAAAACGCCGATTATCGGAAGAATCTGGGAAGATGATTACTGGATGGACTTAAGAACCATACAGGAAGAAGAGTTAAATGAAATTATAGAGACCTTTCAGGAGGCTCTGTACTAGAATGAAATTAAGTGGCTGCAAAAATCAAAATAAAGCAATTTTTCGGCAATATAGGTCTGAATACGGGGTAGTTCTGAGCCCAGTCGGTACTTGCAGAAAACAAGTGAAAAGCAGTTTTTCGCTTAGTATCCGTTACGTGGCGAAAGCTAGCGAGAGCGTGCCCCATTTCAGACCTAAATTGCTTAGAAAATTATTTTATTTTTAAAACCCTTTATTCCTGCTCGTAATACTCCGGAAAGGCAATCGAATTTTTCCTTAAAGATATGCATGAAAATATCCTCTACCAAGGCTTCCATCTGGCTGAAGCATCTTCTGTAGGTAGGGCAAACATCCTCCGGGGCTGTAAAGAAATTTGTCTCTTTCTGTAAAAGCTTAATCAGATCTCCTGCTGTACTGTGTTCTTCCTCCAAACTCTTCACATAGGCAATGTCCCCAGAGCTTGGCTTTCCGGATTTTTTCATAATCGGGAAGACCAGCTTTTCTTCTTTTGCAAAATGTTCTTCCAAGTCCGCCTTTAAGAGGGCAAAGTGGTGATGAATGGAACTAAGCTCTTCTCCGTGATGCTCGTAGTGCACCACAAGAATTTTTGTTTAAAGAGCCTCCACATCAGCCAGCAATTCTCTTTCTTTTACATGGTGACTACGCTCTAAATCCGCCAGCATTTCCGGTACAGACAGAGAACGGAAACGCTGCAATTCTCCTTCGTAATCTAAATTGTTCTTCTTTGGAAGGGCTGCCAATCTTTCCAGCTCCTGCATAAAAGGCTCCAGCTCAATATTTTTCTCTTTGGCAATCTGTGCAATAGGGATCATGTCCTCCGCAGCAATAATCCAAACGATATTCATTTAAATAGGGAATGGTAGCGGGATATTCCTTTACTACATCCGCCAATGTCATTTCTTTCGTAATCATATAGACTCCTCTCCTGATAGTATTTTTTTCTTAACGACCTCAGGATAACAGAGAAAAAGCAAGAGATATGTTGCAAATGTAACAAAAATATCAATCGAAATGAAAGATATGAATTTTTCTTGACAAAAGCATACAATAGAGTAAAATTAAATTGTAAGCAATCTAATAAACAAAAAAAGGCTATTACAAGAGTTTAGAGCTTGAGGAAAAGTATAGTATAGGAGGAAAATATGGGAATTTATGATTACAGTGTAGAGAAGAGAAATGGAGAGATGCTTTCGTTAAAGGAATTTGAAGGAAAGGTAGTATTGATTGTCAACACGGCAACAGGCTGTGGCTTTACACCTCAATACGAGGATTTGCAAAATCTCTACAATGCTTTCCATGAAAAAGGCTTGGAGATTTTGGATATTCCCTGCAATCAGTTTGCAGGGACAGACTCCGGGAACAGATGAGGAAGTTCACCAGTTCTGTACCCTACAGTACAAAAACAGAATTCGATCAGATGAAAAAAGCAGAGGTCAATGGTGCCAATGCTCTTCCTTTATACGGCTATCTTAAAGAACAAAAAGGCTTTGAGGGATTTGGAAAGGGCGTAAAGGCTATGGCCATGGGAGCGATGTGCTTTGCCAAGGACCCGAAATACAAAAAGAATCCGGATATCAAGTGGAACTTTACCAAGTTCTTGGTGGATAGAAAGGGAAACGTGGTACAGCGTTTTGAACCAACTCATTCTATGGAAGAAGTGAAGAAGGCAGTAGAGGCACTCTTATAATTTGCTAGACTGAGCGATATAATTTTTTTAAAAACGAGTATCCTGTAAAAACTTGGGATGCTCGTTTTTGATATTCTACAATTCTGAATATCCTATTGTGCCTTTTCCTGTTAAAATGTGCGTATAGTATTTGAGAGTATCATTCTAATTGTTGGGGGCTGATATGGCGAAAAGAAGGAATCAAAAGTGGAAGTGGTATCATTTGCGAGAAATATTACTGCACAAGGCTGATGAACAGCATCCACTAAGCATGGCGGAAATCCAAGATTATTTAAGAGAGCTGGATATTGAGACGGATCGGAAAAGTGTCTATGATGACTTGGAGTGCCTTCGCCAAATGGGCTATGATGTGGTGATGGAAAAGCAGGGCAGAAGCTATGTCTATTATCTTGGCAGTAAGGAATTTGAACTGGCAGAATGTAAGCTTCTGGCAGATGCAGTGCAGGCCTCCCGTTTTATTACGGAGAAAAAATCCAAGGAATTAATCAAGAAGCTTACTACCTTTGTCAGCGAATATGAAGCCAGACAACTAAACCGGCAGCTGATGCTCCCCGGAAGAATCAAGAGCATGAACGAATCCATCTACTATGTGGTGGACGAATTGCATAGAGCTATTGCGGAAAACAGGCAAATCAGTTTTTCCTACCTGCAATGGAATATGCATAAGGAACTGGTGGAGAAAAAGAAAAAGCCCTACCTGGTCAGTCCCTGGAATCTGATTCTGGAAAATGAAAATTACTATCTTCTGGGCTATGATGGAGAAGAGGAGAAGTTTAAACACTACCGGGTGGATAAAATGAAGAATATCCGGATTCTGGAGGAGAAAAGACAAGGGGAAGATGCCTTTCAGAATCTGGATATGGAGCATTTTCGGCAAAGAACCTTCTCCATGTTTGCCGGAGAACGGAAGAAGGTAAGCCTTATCTTTAAGGAGGAAATGGTGGGAATTCTCCTGGATCGTTTTGGAAAAGAGATTTCCCTTTTTCCTGCGGAAGAGCCCGGCTATGCCATTTGTCATGTGGATGTGGCAGTAAGTGAAATGTTTTTTGCTTGGGTGTTTTCTTTGGGAGGAGCCGTAAAAATTCAAGGGCCGGAGGATGTTAAGGAAGCATATATTCATGCTATGAAGAAGGGATTGGATGAATACTGTTAAATCCTCTCAGGAAAGAAAAGTCCTTGCCAAAAAAAGAAAAATAGCTGTTACAATAGGGAAAAGCACATTGTGCTTTTTCTTTTACGGAAAAATACTTTAACACATAAAAGCATAAACGCATAAAAGCGTAGAAGTGCAAAGAAACAAAGACCAATTCGCAGAAAATAGTATCAGCGTAAACTATATTGAAGGAATGGCTGAAATTTGTGATTAAGTCAAGAAGGGGAGGAAACTATGGCACTTATTGTATCGATGATTGAAGCGGTAACCGGATTTTTTATGGGGGACTTGGTAAAGATTCCACTACCCGGAGGAAGCAGTCTGGGGCTGTCCTTGATGGTGATTCTATTAATTCCCGCCGGCATTTATTACACGATTCGCACGAAATTTCTTCCCATCCGTTTATTTTCAGAGATGGTGGCGGTGATTTTGGAAAAGCCTCAGGGAAAGGAAAAAGGGCGATCTGAAGAAAGGAAAGCTGTCCGGCTTGCAGACTCTGATTGTTTCCACGGCCACAAGAGTGGGAATGGGAAACCTTGTGGGAGTGGTTGCAGCCATTTCCGCAGGAGGAGCAGGTGCGGTTTTTTGGATGTGGATTACTGCTTTAATCGGTTCTTCCACTGCTTTCGTAGAGGCTACATTAGCCCAGTTGCATAAGAGAAAGGATCCCTTATACGGGGGATTCCGTGGCGGTCCAGCCTACACATCCATGACTTCTTTTTAAGAAGGCTCCCGGAGAGGAGTTGAATGGAGAAATTCCTAAAAAGAAGAACATTATTGCGATTCTTTTTGCTCTTTCCGGTTTGATCTGTTGGGGAGGAATCAGTCAGGTTATTGGCAATTCCGTGTCCTCCGCTTTTGAAAATGCCTTTTCCGTGAAACCGATTATTTCCACAGCGATTCTAGTACTTCTGGCAGCGGTAATAGTCTTAAGAAAACACGCTACAGCAAGGGTTTTGGATGTGATTGTACCGGTGATGGCCGGCTTATACTTTGCTCTTACTGTTTTTGTAATCCTGAGAAATATTACATCTCTGCCAAGCGTATTTCAGAGAATTTTCTCCGAAGCCTTCGGCCTTCGGCAAATGGTGGCAGGGGGCTTCGGCGCGGTAGTCATGAATGGTGTGAAGCGCGGACTTTTCTCCAATGAGGCAGGCTCCGGCTCTGCGCCCTGTGCAGCAGCTGCGGCAGATACGGATCACCCGGCGAAAATCGGATTGTTTCAGGCTATGGGGGTATTCATTGATACCATTGTAATCTGTTCCTGTACCGCTTTTATCATGCTTTTGGTACCGGAAGCACAGATTGTAAATCTGCAGGGAATGGATATTTTACAGACTGCTATGGCATACCACTTCGGTTCCTTCGGAAAGATTTTTATTGCGATTATTTTGTGGCTCTTCAGCTTTTCCACTTTTTTGGGAATCCTGTTCTATGCCCGTTCCAATATTTCCTATATTTTCGGAGACAACTGGGCTTCCCAAACCGGCTATAAGATTTTTGCTTTGATTATGCTGTTTGTGGGAGGCTTGGCGCAATACACCGTAGTGTGGGATATGGGAGATATGGGCGTTGGACTGATGACTATTTTCAATCTCATTGTCATGTATCCATTAAGTAGAGAAGCTCTGGCAGCCTTAAGGGATTACGAAGAGCGCTTGAAGGAAGAACGTAAAGAAAAAAACTGAATATAGCATAAACGAGATATCGCACACTACGCGTGCGATACTCGTTAAGAATTAGGGGAGAAACCGGCTGTACAGATGCGGTTTCTCCCTTATTACTGGGAAATATATATTCTTGCCTTTTCATCCTTAAAAAGGTATTCTTAAGTCAGTGAAATAATACTTTTCATGAAGGGGAGGTCAGTATGGAACAACAAGATGAACAAAAGGAAAAGTTACAGCAAGAGGGTGATTCCGGAGAAGCCGGGAGCACTGCTTCGGACAACCTTCACGCGGCTGCAGAAGCTGTAGAAGAAAAGTTGGAAGAAGGAAAAGAAGAGCTGAAGAATCAGGCTGAGAATCTTGCAACGGAAGCACAAGGGCAGGTGGAACAGCTGGCAGAGGGCGTTCAGGATAAGGCAGAGAATCTTGTAACAGAAGCTCAGGATAAGCTTTAACGAGCTGGCTCCTGAAGGAAAAGCAGGCTGAAGCAGCAGAAAGTAAGGCTGAGGAAGCTGTTCAAGAGCACAAGTTCATGTCGGAGAAGCAGCAGCGGAAGCTCGGGATAAAGCTACAGAGCTTGCAAAAGAAGCAGAAACCAAAGCTGAAGAAGCGGCTCATGAAGCCGGAGCTAAGGCTGAAGAAGTAGTAGCAAAGGCAGAGACAGCGGCTGCAACAGCAGGTGCGGCTGTGTGGAAAAAGGTTTCGAAGTAAAGAGACAGTGAAACGGAAACCGATAAAAAGATTAAAGAAATTAAGGCAAAAAAACAGGTAAAAGACAATGCCAATGCAGAAAATGCAGGAAAGAACAATTCCGCACTTTTTGTAGGTGTGGCCGTTGTTTTGATTTTGCTTGTTTTGGCATCTTTCTTCGCTTTATTGCCAAGAAAAACCAAAAGTCAATTTGGACCAGTATGTCACGGTTAGCTTTGACGGCTATGATGGCTACGGAAAAGCGTTGGTAAAGTTTGATAAGGATGCGTATCTCAAGGATTACAAGAAGAAAATCAAGTTAAAGAAAAACGGAAATTTCTTACAGGACAGCTTGACAAAGAACTACGGAGCGGCAGAGTTGCTTTATGATTTCTACATTGACGGAAACTGGAAGATTGAAGGGGATTCTCCGGACGGAAAGCTGAAGAACGGAGAGACCGTAAAAGCTTAGCTGGGGATTCAGCCAGGAAGAACTGGAAGAGCAATTTAAAAGTTAAATTTACCTCTAAGGGAACAGAGTTCAAGGTAGAAGGATTAAAGGATGTACAGCTTTTTGATGCCTTTAAGGATTTTGACTATAAGTTCACCGGCATTTCCCCTGAGGGATCTGTGGAGTGGAAAGGAACCGGAGATATGGATGGCTCCAAGGGGTACTACTTCACGGTTGAACCTTCTATGGATTTGAAGAATGGCGATAAGGTAAAGGTAAAAATCGAGCCGGCCAATCCGGAATCTTTGATTCAAAAATACGGTATTGCTCCGAAGGAAACAGAGAAAGAAATCACGGTAGAGGGCTTGCCTTCCTATGTGGAAAAGGCTGACGCAATTTCGGATTCTTTATTGCAGGATATGCAGAAGGAGATTACGGATAAGATTCAGTCTCAGTTAGCAAGCCAAGGAGAAGAGGTAAGCTTTGTGGGAGCGGAATACTTGGGATATTATTTCCTGACTTCCAAGAGTGCCAATGCCTTTGAGCACAACATCATGTTCCCGGTAATGAAGGTCAATGTGCAGATTAACATTCCGGATAAGAGTTACAATGCGCAACACAGCTATTATTTTTACAGGCGCATTTACCAACCTTATGGACGAGGGAAGCGGTAAGGTTACAGTAGATTTAAATGATATGGATATTCCTTATCACTACGCCACCATCGATACCGGAGTGGTATCTTGGTTCAGTACAGTGAAATTCAATTTTAGCGGATTTGAAGACCTGAATTCTCTTCGGAATCAATGTGTAAGCCAGAAGCTGGACAAGTATACAGTAGAGGAAACCGTAAAAGATCCTGCGGCGCAAAGCACAGAGTCCGGTGCAGAGAATAAGGAAGAAAGCGCTTCTGCAAATGAAGAGAAGGAAAGTAGCTCTGCAGCAGAAAGCAGTGCGGCAAATCCATCATAATAAAGCTTTTTGTACAAAATTTCAAAATACGAAGATGGACTATGCTCTCATCCCTTGCAATTTAAATCTGCCTAGGGTAATATGAGATTCTCAAAGAGGGAAGATAAATTCTTCCCTCTTTTGCTGAGAAAATTGCATAGTAGGGGTGAAGAAGCTTAAGATGGCAGAGTTATTGGAAAAAATGGATAAGGGGCAGAGTTGTTCCGGATTGGATATAGAGATTCCCATGGCAGTGGGAAGAATGCTTATGAAAAGCGGTGCAGAAACCTACCGCGTGGAAGAAACTATGAATTATGTAGCAAAATCACTGGGGGTTCAGAATTTTTCCGCTTATGTTTTTAAATCGAGGAATCTTTGCATCCGGAACCAATGAGCAAGGTATAAAAGAATCCGGCGTAATGAATGTACCGGATACTGTTTATAATTTACGAAAGGTGGAAGAGGTGAATACCTTGTCCCGCAGTCTTTCCAAGGAGAATAGAATTCCGAAAGCGGAAATTTTTCGACGCTTGGATGCTATAGATAAAATAGAGGGATATGGATTTTTTTGGATTTTAGTTGCCTACTATTTTGGATCCTTCGGTTTTTGCCATGGCTCTTGGAGTTCCTATTTTGGATTCGGCTATATCCGGTTTGGCCGGTATATGTTTGGGAATTGCCAGTTATTACTTGTCCCGCTTTGTGAGCACAAGTTATATTATGACGATTTTGGGAAGCTGTGTGGTAACGCTAAGTGTAAATGTTATGTATTATTTCGGAATCGGAGAATATCCCAGTCGAGTAATGCTGGGAGCTTTAATGCTATTGGTTCCGGGAGCCTTTTTTACGAATTCCGTGAGAGAATTTTCTCAAAACAACTACCTGGTAGGAACATCTTTGTTGCTTACCGCGATGCTTACCTGTGTTTCGATGTCCGTTGGAGTTGCGGCAACGGCGGAGGTTTTACCCTTTGCTATGCAAATGGGAGAAGCTCAGGGAATAAATTTTTATGGGGTATTGTATAAAGCGCTCTGTGCAGTAACGGCAGGGATGGGTATGGTTTCTTTGCCCTTCTTTATCAAGTACATTATAAATACTTTTGGGACATCGGCATTATCGGTTCTGTTTCCTGGTTCATTTATCTGATGGTGGAGGATATTTCAGGAATGGATTCCATGGCGGTTCTGTTTTCGGGGATTTTTGCGGCAGTATTCTCCCGCTCCTTAGCGGCCAAGAGAAAGTGCCCCACCACAATCTTTTTATCCACCAGTATCTTCCCCTGATTCCGGGTATTGGTGTATATAAGGCAATTTATTATTTAATTACGGGAAATGGAGCATTATCGTTAAAATATGGGCGGTCTTGCTTTTCTTACAGCCTTTACCATTGCTATTGCTATTGGAATTGTGCAACAGATTCCCCAGAGTTTCTTCCAAAAAGCTAAATTGAAAAAGTAAATTCCAGTGCAGAAGTAAATTCTACTGAGCTTAGAAAAATCCCAAAAATCAGGCAGTTTGAAATTTCATTTCTGCCTGATTTTGCTATAATAGTGCATAACAACCTCAAAAAAATCTCTTTCCGGGCATGGGAAATAAGCCACAGGACAAGTCGTGTAGGACTAAATTCCACTGGCTATATCAAAAATGTAAAAGTTTTGCCCTGTCTGACAGCAGATATGCTTTGGGTTGTTAGGGTTACTAAAGCGAATCAGCTTGGGCCTCAGACAAACCTCGTCAGGATGAATGGGCCCAAGCTGAAGTGCTAAGACATCTTCTCCATATCGATTTAGTGCCCTTTGATAGGGAGTATCTCCGTTTAAGCTTTCCCTTGGTGTGGAATTGATGTGGTTCACGATACGATTCACATCCCATTGTGTAAGAAAAGCAAAAGAAGAGCCTTTAGGAAGAACCATGCGAAGCATGGTATGGGCTTGCTCTAAGCCCCTTTTTGCCTCGCTACGCATGGGATCGCAATAATAGATGCTACACGTTGGATTCCATTAGGGTTTGTTTCCAAAGCGACAGGATCGCCAAACTCCGATCCTCGGTCTGTAAGGATATATTCAAAGATAGATTGAAAGTCAAAGACATCTTCAAAACGTCTTTCTAAACGGTCAAAGACTGCTTTGACTGCTCCCTTTGTACATCGATTTAACAGATAAGCCAGGAAGAGCTTTTCCTCAGTAAAGAAAAAGGTCAGTAGAGTTTTTTGCGAATCTCTACAGGAATGAACGGTATCCATCTCTACAAAAGCATTTAATCCAAGCTTCAAGAAATCCTCATAGCTTCGACCATGAAATATCTCACGGTTTGATATCTGTGTTTTATGGCATTTCCTTGGTTTGAATGTCACCTTCCGTTTTAAATCGATATTTTTGAAGTAAAAATTCCTTGGTCAATGTAAGAGTACATGGTACGAACAGACATCTGTAATTCGGATGATTCACTAAAAATCTGGTAAGGGATTGTCCCTTTGCAATCAGAGGAGTAATGATGCAGTCCTTTTCCTTGCTTCCTTTTCGGAAAGATTTATGCCTCGACGAGAGTCTTTAAGGGTTTCCTGTATTTTCTATCAGCAAATCTGGCATCATAGGTATATTTATGGGCGATGCTGCAGTGATGAAGCTTTTTGTGAGCAGCCATTACAGACATAGGAGCTTTTCATTAGGCGATTACAGCATTCCTTTTCAAAGTCCCTACAAGTCTGATTGCAGCTAGGACAAGAAGTACACTTTATCCCACAAAGAACAATCTTCTTACAGACATTTGTTTTACGACACTGGTAACGATGAACGCAAAAGTTCTTTTTGTTCAGAAAGCTGCCCTTGTGATACCAGTTCGATGCTCGGTGTTTCTTCACTTCTTTAGAAATGGTAGAAGGGTCTTTTGCAAAGATACTTGGCAATCTCCTTGAAGGAAAGCCCTTGATTTAGACTTTGCTCTATAAAAAGGCGGTCTTCTAAAGAAAGATGTTTTTGGTTACCGGGAATAATTTTACTCATAATAAACTCCTTCCATTGCTGTCAGAAGGAGTTCAAACATACCATGATAAATGTGAAAGAGAAAATATCAACTGTGCAGAAGTAAAATCTACTGGGGGATAGATGAGTAGAATTTACTTTTTCATTTTTGGTTCTTCAAAAAATCAAAATAAGCTTGCATTGTGGGGAAAATAAGATATTTTTTTCCCTATCGGGATGTAGCGCAGGTGGTAGCGCTCTGACTGGGGGTCAAGAGGCCGCAGGTTCAAGTCCTGTCATTCCGAGGAAAAGGCTTTGTAAAGGAAACTTTACAAAGCTTTTTGACGGATTCTATAAGCTTTTATCATACTGCTTTTTAAAAGCGGTAATGGTTTTTAGTTCTATAGAAATACTGTTTCATCCGGCAATAGGGGAAGATGTCACGAACATTTATGGGTAATTACTATCGGCGATAGCAGAGAAAAATAAAGCAAAAATCGAAAAGTAAGAAAAATTTTTAAAAAAACTATTGACAGTCCCATTATCGGGTGTTAAGATACACAAGCTGTCGCAAAAAACAAGACAGCAAAAAGCAGAAAGAAAGCAAGGAAAATCAAGGCTTTAGCCAGGATGAACCGAAA